>OAVY01000005.1_pt1 | contig 290722 bp, 268 predicted proteins | sample 1476481 | NCBI WGS metagenome assembly OAVY01 (sample SAMEA2580116, study PRJEB22360) | human gut metagenome | biome: human gut; feature: human-associated habitat; material: faeces | place: Denmark | collected 2008/2010 | reverse complement strand
ACTTATGATTTCATTTTTTTCAAAAATCGATTTTCAGAATTAATAATTCATTAGAACTTTTAAATTAATAAGTCATTATTGAAATAAAAATGGTTGGTTATCTACTCAGTCCTTCTAAAAAATATAGCTTATAACCATCTTAACTATAGTTTAGAAGTCTATTTAACGACATTTTTTTATCCTGTTGTTTTCAAGAAAAACAAAATTTCTTTGAAAAGATAATTTCCCTCTTCTCTAAAGACCTTCTAAGTCATATGACACTTAGAACTAAATCTGTTGAAAATACAAACCAAATCAGCCATCTTGCTTTAAACCATTCGGAATAAATATGATATTCTTCACTTTTTCACTTGTTATTATTATCCAATTCATTTACCTAGCTAGGAAAAAAGCTCTATAATCTCTTCAATAGTTTAACCTACTAAATCGATTATAGAGCCAAAAAAAGAAGATCCAAAGACCTTCTTTCAATTTAAGTTCTACTTAAATTATTTTACTGTGCGGATACGCATAGTGTTTGTACCACCTGTACCTACTGGAACACCAGCAACGATAACAATGTTATCACCAGATTCTACAAGACCTGATTCCAATGCAACTTTTTCAGCAACATCAAACATATCATCAGTTGAGCTTGGTTTTTCAGTAACTACTGGAATAACACCCCAGTTAAGCATCAATGATTTTTGAGTAATTTCATCGAATGTTACAGCCAAGATATCAGCTTCTGGACGATATTTAGAAATCAAACGAGCAGTGTTACCTGATTCAGTAAGAGCAACAACAAGTTTGATATCCATTGAGTTAGTAGCATCTTTAACTGCAGACGCAACTACTTCAGTCTTAGTTGAACGGTCAAATGTTGATGAATCAAGACGACCATACTCTTTAAGAAGAGTTTGAGCGTTTTTATCAATTGTAGCCATTGTACGAACTGATTCAACTGGGTATTTACCATTTGCAGATTCACCAGAAAGCATTGTAGCATCTGTACCATCGATAACTGCGTTGAATACGTCAGATACTTCAGAACGAGTTGCACGTGGTTTTTCTGTCATTGTTTCAAGCATGTTAGTAGCTGTAACAACAACTTTACCAGCAGCGTTTACTTTTGTGATGATCATTTTTTGGTAAACTGGAACCATTTCGAATGGTACTTCGATACCCATGTCACCACGAGCAATCATAATACCGTCAGCAGCTTCGATGATTTCATCAATGTTATCGATACCTTGTTGGTTTTCGATTTTAGCCAACAATTGAACGTGTCCATTACCAGTTTCTTCACAGATAGCACGAACTTCTTGTACATCTTTTGCAGTACGTACGAATGAGATAGCGATAAAGTTAAGACCTTGTTCAAGACCAAAACGGATATCAGCGTTATCACGTTCAGCAAGTGCTGGGAAAGGAATTTTAGTGTAAGGGATGTTTACACCTTTTTGTTTAGCGATGATACCATCATTTTCAACATCAACGATGAATTCACGTTTTTCAGCATCTTTGTCTACAACACGAAGACCAAGTTTACCATCATCGACAAGAACTTGTTTACCAACTTCTACATCGTCAAAAACGTCAAGTGCACCTGCAACGTTCAAAGCGATAACGTCGCGAGTTGATTTGATACCTTGTTTAGTAGCAACACGAATTTGTTCACCAGTTTTGTATGCATACTCTTTAGCATCACCTTCGAACAATTCAGTACGGATTTCAGGTCCTTTTGTATCAAGAAGGAAACCTACTTTTTGACCAGCAAGGTCTTCTGCCATACGAACGACATCCATACGTTCACCTTGTTCAGCGTGGTCACCATGTGAGAAGTTGAAACGGAAAACGTTGGCACCTTCCTTGATCAATTGAGCAATGTTTTTAGCAGATGCTTCACGGTCAAGTTTTTCACCCCAGTAACCATCTTCACCAAATTTTTTGCCGCCACGGATTTCAACCGCAGGACCAAGTGTTGCAACGATTTTTACACGTTTATTCATGATAAATAAAACTCCCTTATATTTTTTGTCGCATTAGCGACGGATTAACAATAATTTAAGTAACTGAGATTAGCTCAAGTTAGACAATGAACGGTTAAGGTCTGCAAAGTCAAGACGTGCTTTGTGAGGATTGTTGACGATAATTTTACCGTCTTTAGTAAGACTGAACAAAGCTCCTTCTTCTGCTGTACCAAGGATTGGGCTTTCAACAAGCTCTTCATTGTGGATACCAACAGCTACACCACCAATACCTTGTTTAAGGAGGTCAACCGCATGTGCACCCATCCATGAAGCAAGAACACGGTCACGCGCAGTTGGTGAACCACCACGAACCACGTGTCCAATGTTTGTTGCACGAAGATCTGAAGTATCTCCAGCTTCTTTCATTTTAGCTGCAAATTCTTCAGCACCCATGACACCTTCAGCAACTACGATTACATGGTGAGTTTTAGCACCTGATTCGTAACCTTCTTTAACTTTACGTACAACTTCATTAATATCATACTCTTCTTCAGGTACGATAATTTGGTCTGCACCAGAAGCAATACCAGCCCAAAGAGCGATATCACCAGCGTTACGTCCCATAACTTCAACGACAAAAGTACGTCCGTGACTGAAAGCAGTGTCTTGAATCTTATCGATAGCTTCTGTTGCTGTTGCAACAGCAGTATCAAAACCAATTGTGTAGTCTGTACCAACGATATCGTTATCGATAGTTCCTGGAAGACCAACAGCTGGGAAACCATGTTCAGTCAAACGCATAGCACCATGGTAAGAACCATCTCCACCAATAACTACTACACCTTCGATTCCATGTTTTTTAAGTTGCTCAATACCTTTAAGTTGACCCTCAAGTTGGGCAAACTCAGGATAGCGAGCAGACTGAAGGAAAGTTCCACCACGGCTGAGGATGTTGTCTACGCCTTTGGCATCAAGTTGGAAGATATCTCCTTCAACCATACCAGCGTATCCACGGTTAATGCCGAAGACCTCAATTCCTTCAGAAATTGCTTTGAGAACAACTGCACGAGCGGCAGCGTTCATACCAGGGGCATCTCCACCACTAGTTAAAACAGCAATACGTTTCATTATTCCTGATACTCCTTTTATATATTTAACATTTTCATTATAACACAAAGAATTCTAAATGGCTTTAAATTTGAAAATATTTATTGTTTTTTTACCGTAAAACCGTTTTCAGCACATAAGGTGCTAATTCCCGATTAAGTTCCTCGTTCTTAGTTACTCTGTATCTTTGACTAACGATAGTTTCCTTACTTCCTTGATAACGGATAATGACAGGAATGTGTCCAGGATACTTAGCTAATATTTGAGAAACTTCTATGTCTTTATCATGATTCTCAAGTAAAATCCAGAAACGCTCCGTGCTAGCTTCCTCCATGTTTGACAAGATTAACTGAATGCGTCCATCACGCTCCTGGGTCCGTCCATCAAGATAAAAGAGACCACCTTCACTTAATTTATCCTTATTATAGAAATAAGTTTCTGGAAATAGGGTAACATCAAGTTTATTGATCCCATCAGTGACGTTCAGAAAGGCCATCTGATCACCTTTTTTAGTTCTGATAATTCGAACGGATTCTATCTGAACCAAAACCGTTGCCTTAGTATTAACAGCCAAATCAGAAATGGCTTGATAGGGACGAGAGGCCATTTTTTGAGCCAAGTGTAAAGGATGGGGGCTAAGCCCAACTCCTAGTAACTCCTGTTCTAAATTATAACGATCCGTCTGACTATAGTCTTCATAATCAACCCAAGAGTAAGATGACTCTGCAAACAAACTTCCTAACTCATTGACAAAAGTAAAGAGGTTGCTTAAATTACCAATGATTTTCTGACGATTTGGTTCAAAAATATCAAACAAACCAATCTGGATAAGAGGTGTCAGACTATCGACTTTCTGATATTTGCTAGGAATACGTGTCAAAAAGTCTTCTATAGAAATGTATTTACCATTTTGTTTGCGATCCTCAATAATCCAAAGGGCAAAATCTCTTGGCAAGCCTTTGATAGTCTTAAGACCTAATACAATCTTTCCATCTGAAATCTTGTCCAGATAGGGAATTCTATTAATATCAAGGCTGGCTAGAGAAAAGCCATTTTCAATTGCATCCTTAATGTAATCACTAGACGAATAGTTTAACATGATGTCATAGAAAATCTGAGGGTAATGCGTTTTGAAATAGGCTAATTGAAAGGCTAGTGCTGAATAAGCATAGGCATGACTTCTATTAAAGCCATAACCTGCAAACTTAGCCATCATACTAAAGAGTCGTTCAGCAATCTGTGGGTTACGTCCCAACCGACGACTTCCTTCCATGAACTCTTCGGACATCTTGGACATTTCATTGGCATCTTTTTTCGACATTGCCCGACGAAGCAAATCGGCTTTTCCGAGTGTAAAGCCTGCAAATACTTGGGCAATTTGCATAACCTGCTCTTGATAAAGCATGATGCCATACGTAGGCTCAAGGATTGGTGCAACTACTGGATCAATCAAATCTACTTTTTCCTTACCATACTTACGAGCGATGAAATTATCTGTATAATCGCTAGCTCCAGGTCGGTTAAGAGAGGTTGTCGCTACCACTTCTTCGAACTTAGCGGGTTTAATCCGTTTAAGAAGGTTAATAGCACCCGCCTGCTCAAACTGAAATATTCCCTTAGTTTTCCCCTTGGCAAAAAGAGCTAGGGTCTGTGGATCTTCCAAATCAATTGATTTGATATCTATAGCGACTCCATGCTCTTCTTCAAGTTTCTCCTTCATTTTTTGAACAAAGGTCAAATTACGGAGGCCCAAGAAATCCATCTTAAGCAAGCCATTGGCTTCGATTGCGGAGGCATCGTACTGAGTAATCATCATATCCTCACCAGCTTTTAGAGGAATATGGTTGGTCAGGTCATCGTCACTCATCACAATACCAGCAGCATGGATTGAAGTCTGTCTTGGCTGACCTTCAATAGCCTTAGCAATCTCAAAAGCTCTCTGAAATTCTTGTCTTTGATTAATCAACTGTCTAAATGACATATTCTTCTCATAGACAGAAGTCAAGGTGTCACGAAAAGAAATCTTTTTACTAAGTTGTGACAGTTCAAATTCCTTGGCTCCGAAACGTTTAAAAACATCTCGGATAGCCTGTTTGGCCCCAAAAGTTGAAAAAGTAACAATCTGAGCAGAGTGCTTACTACCATAACGGTTCCTAACATAATGAAGAAACTCGCTTCGATAGATATCAGGCAGGTCGATATCTATATCAGGCATGCTATAACGTTCTTCATTTAGAAAACGCTCGAAAAGCAAGTCATTTTTAACGGGATCAATTCCAGTAATATCAAGGACATAAGCTACCAAGCTTCCTGCAGCAGACCCACGTCCCATTCCCATATAATAACCACGGCTACGCCCAAAGCGTAATAAGTCCCAGACAATCAAGAAATAATCATCAAAGCCCATCTGATGAATGATAGACAATTCTTTGTCTAAACGTTCCTGATAAACTGCTGCGCTTAACTTTTTAGTTTCTAATCCAGATTGGGCTAATTGACGTAATTGGTCAACTGCTGGCATATCACGATTAAAACGGGGAAGCTTCAAATCCGTATCAAATTGATAAGTAATATCTGAAACAAGTTGCTCCAAATTGTTCAAAGCCTCTGGAATATCACTATATGCACTTTCCATTTCTTGAGGCGAGAAAAGAAGCTGATTCATAGGACAAATAGAGGCCTCTGACAAGGAAACGTTTTGTGAGATGGCGTGTAACATCTGAATTGTCGAGCGATCTACATTCTCAAAATAACGCACTGTATGTAAAGGAATTACAGGATAATCAAACTCTTTGCCAGCATCTTCTGGCCTTATCCCAATAAAAACCTCTGAACCAAGAGTCATTCCTGGCTCCCACTCTTCACTCGGAAGGATGAGGGCAATAGCATTCAGATAGTCCGAAAAAGCTGTAAACTCGCGTTGCCCTGAGGAGAGCTCTGTTGCCAACTTCATCAAATTTTTATAGCCCTGATTATTTTTTGCTAATAGACGAAAAGGAATTTTTCTGCCCTCGTAAAATAGATTAGCTTCCATACCAATCAAAGGACGTAAACCCTTGCTACTTGCAAACTGAGCAAAATGATAAGCAGCATAGAGATTGTCACGATCCATCAAGCCAAGGGCTTGATAGCCAAGCTTTTTGGCACGCTCAACGTAGGTGGTCAAATCTACAACACTATCCATGAAACTATAGACGGATTTTGTATCCAATTGTGCAAACATGAAGGCCTCCTTTCTATCTTTCTATTATAGCATACGCTCCTTGTAAAAACGCCTCTACCATGTTAACTGTTGCAAACAAAAAGAATGAGATAGAACAACACCTTAAACATTGTCCTTATCCCATTCTTTTAAGTCCTCATTATTATTTTACATACACATCATTGTTTCTTATTGCCAATATGATGGGCGTTGTTTTTCATAGGCAGCAATCAAATCTTCATATTGAAGAGTGATTCCAATATCGTCAAGCCCTTCAACCAATTTACGTTTCCACTCATGATCGATATCAAATGGAAACTCTCCTGCTGAAGATTTAATCACTTGGTTTGGAAGGTCAATCGTAATTTCCTCACCTGCAGGAAGAGCAGCCAATTTTTGACGTACTTCCAAGGGTTGAACGATTGGTAACATACCATTCTTCAATTCATTGTTATAGTGAATATCTGAAAATGATCCAGCAATAACACAACGGAAACCGTAATCTTCCAATGCCCATGCAGCGTGTTCACGAGATGACCCCGAACCAAAGTTATCACCAGTAACCAAAATGGTCGCATCGCGATACTCAGGTTTATTGAAGACGAAATCAGGATTTTCATCGTAATCATCATTAAGGTAACGCCATTCAAACATCAAATTCTTACCGAAACCTTTTTTATCAACAGCTTTCAAGAATTGTTTGGGAATGAGTTGGTCCGTATCGATGTTATCATTCATCAAAGGTACTGATTTCCCTGTATAGACGGTAAATTTTTCCATTATCTTCTCCCTTATGCTTGAACTTCTGGCATATCGCGCACATCTACAAATTTACCAGCGATTGCTGCAGCTGCTGCCATTGCTGGGCTACAAAGGTGAGTACGAGCACCATATCCTTGACGTCCCTCGAAGTTACGGTTACTTGTAGATGCACAATGCACACCTTCTGGAACATGGTCTGGGTTCATACCAAGACACATTGAACAACCTGGATCGCGCCATTCAAATCCTGCATCCATGAAAATTTTATCCAAACCAAGACGTTCAGCTTCTTTCTTAACTGGACGCGAACCTGGAACAACAATAGCTGTCAATGTCGGTGAGATATGTTTTCCTTTAACGAATTTAGCAGCTAACTCAAGGTCGCTAAGACGTGCGTTAGTACAAGAACCAATGAAGACATAGCCAAGATCAATATCTTTAGCATATTCACCAGGCTTAACGTCCATATACTCGTAGGCACGTTCATCATTAAAGTCCTTGATTTCTGGGAATGGTTGATCAAACTCAACACCCATTTCAGGGTTAGTTCCCCATGTAACCATAGGTGCCAATTCTGAAACATCAATAGTAATCACTTTATCATATTCAGCATCTGGATCTGAAACCAAAGTTTTCCAGTCGGCTACTGCTTCTTCGAATTTCTCACCCTTAGGTGCGCATGGACGCCCCTCAACATAATCATAAGTTTTTTGGTCTGGATTCATAAGACCCATCTTAGCACCAAATTCAATAGACATGTTACAGATGGTCATGCGTTCATCCATTGAAAGAGCATCGATAGCTTCACCACAATATTCAACTGCGTATCCTACACCAGCATCAACGCCATAGCGTGCAATGAGTGCAAGAATAAAGTCTTTTGAATAAACACCTGGCTGTGGTTTACCAACAAATTCAACCTTCATTTTCTTCGGTTTCACTTGCCACAAACATTGTGTCGCAAAGACATGTTCTACCTCAGATGTACCAATACCAAAGGCAATAGCACCAAAGGCACCATGAGTAGCCGTATGACTATCACCACAAACGACAAATTTTCCTGGTTGACTACGACCTGTTTCAGGACCAACCATGTGGACAATCCCCTGACGAGCAGTACCGTGGGTAGCCGCATCAATACCAAATTCCTCAACGTTTTTCGCCAAAGTATCAATTTGGTTTTTAGAAATAAGGTCACGAATGTTAAAAATATCAACCGTAGGAACGTTGTGGTCTGTCGTACCAAAAGTTAAATCTGGGCGACGAACTTTACGTCCAGCATCACGAAGTCCTTGAAAGGCCTGTGGACTTGTAACCTCGTGAATATAATGCTGATCCACATACATCAATTGTGGTTCGCCCTCATTTCCAGTAACGACGTGGCGTTCCCAAAGTTTATCAAAAATTGATTTTCCGCTCATAAAATACTCCAATTATAATCTAAGGATTAGCTAATCCGAAAGTCTTGTTAGAATAAGGTATAAAAGAAAGACATCTATAACAATTCCTATAAGCCAGCAAAGCTTAAAGTACCATTTGTTAATTTTATGTCTAAAAAGTCTCCCACCTAGAAAGGCACCAATACCACCAAAGATCAGTGTCTGTAATAATAATGCCTTCTCAGAAATCCGTCTCTTATGTCGGATAGCCTTATGTTTATCAAGGCCATAAACCAATAAGACGACAATATTCCATACCAACAAAACACTTAGTAACACTAGTTTTAGTGTCATGAGTTTAGAGATTGCCAATAATAGCTGCTGTCATTTCAGCAGTCGAAGCCTGACCACCCAAATCACGTGTCAAGATGCCTTGATTCAAGGTCTTATCAACAGCATTTTCAATCAATTCTGCCCCTTCAGTTTCATTGAAACTTTCACGTAACATCATAGCTACTGACAAAATCATTGAAATTGGATTGGCAATACCTTGACCAGCGATATCTGGTGCTGAACCATGAATAGGTTCATAAAGACTTGGACCATTTTCAGAATGACTGGCAGATGGCATAACACCTAAAGTTCCTGGAAGGACACTTGATTCATCAGACAAGATATCACCAAAAAGGTTTTCTGTCACAACCACATCAAAACGAGCTGGGTTGGTAATCATAATCATTGCGGCACTATCAACGAGCTGATGTTCAAGGGTTACATCTGGAAACTCCAAAGAAACTTCATCAGCAACCTTACGCCACAATTTAGAAGTTGCCAAAACATTTTGTTTATCAATGCTAGTGACCTTTTTGCCACGACCTTGAGCAATCTTGAAGGCACGACGCATGATACGACGAATCTCATCTGCTGAATAATCATTGATATCGCGAGCTTTATCTTCTTCCAAAATGTGCTCACCAAAGTAAATACCACCTGTGAGCTCACGAACAACGACGAAGTCTACGCCCTCAATACGCTCAGGTTTAAGAGGTGACAAGTGTTTCAAAGCATCAAAGATGCGGACAGGACGGATATTAGCAAAGAGATTCAACTCCTTACGAATGGCCAAAAGTCCTTGTTCAGGACGAACTGGCGCATTGTCATATTTAGGTCCACCAATTGCAGCCAAGAGGATAGCATCTGCTGATTTAGCAGCATCCAAAGTTGACTTAGGAAGTGGATGACCCTCGGCATCAATGCCAGCACCACCAAATGGTTTAGCATCGATGTCGTAATCAAATCCAATTTTTGAAGCTACTTTTTCAAGAACTTCAAGACCTGCTGCCATAATCTCAGGTCCAATTCCATCACCTGAAAGTGTTACAATTTTCTTTGTCATGTTTAACTCCTCTTCGGCTTATGGAAGGTCACGATAAGAAACCTTACGTGCCATCTCACCAGCATTTTCTTTTTGAACCAATGTATTAGCATTGATATAGGCAATTGCTGATGCTTTCAAGACGTCAAAGTCTAAACCAGATGCATTGAAAATAGTATCTGTATCTACATTTTCTACAGTTACAAGTACACGCGCTTGCGCATCAATACCATCAGTTACTGCGTCAATATTATAAGAAGTCAAGCGAACTGTTTGGTTGAAGAATTTGTCAATAGCATTGAAGATAGCTTCAACTGACCCTTGGCCATTTGCCAAAAATTCAACAGATTCACCATCTTCATTAGCCAAGCTTACTGTAGCAGTGATTGTTTCATCAGCATTAGTAGTCAAACGAAGATCTTCGAAGTGGAAACCTTCTGGATTATCTACACTTGTACCAGCAACAAGTGCACGAATATCTGCGTCAGTAATATCATGTTTTTTCCCAGCCAAGACTTTAAATTTGGCAAAGAGTGGTTTGATATCTTCTTCCACAAAGTCAAGCTCAAGTTCTTTCAATTTTTCAACAAAGGCATGACGTCCTGACAATTTACCAAGAGGAAGACTGTTACTCTTCACACCTACCAATTCTGGTGTGAAAATTTCATAAGTTTGTGGGTTCTTAAGAACGCCATCTTGGTGGATACCTGATTCATGAGAGAAGGCATTTCCACCAACAACAGCTTTATTTTTAGGAACAGGAATTCCAGAGAAGCGAGAAACAAGCTCTGAAGTATTCATTGTTTCATTAAGAACAATATCACTTGTTGCTTGGAAAAAGTCTTCACGAATTTTCAAAGCAACAGCTACTTCTTCAAGAGCAACATTACCCGCACGTTCACCGATACCATTAACAGTTCCCTGTACACGTCCAGCACCGTGTTTAATTGCTGTCAAAGTATTTGCAGTTGCCATACCGAGGTCATCGTGACAGTGAACACCAAAAACAACTTTATGGTCTGATTTAATATTTTCAGTCAAATGATCAAAAATACGTGCAAACTCTTCTGGAGTCGTAAATCCTACTGTATCTGGAATATTAATATATGATGCACCAGCATCAACCGCTGTTTGAACAACTTCAGTCAAGAAATCAAGCTCCGTACGAGTAGCATCCTCTGGTGAAAACTCAACAACTTCAAATTTTGAACGTGCATATGATACATGCTCTTTTACAGCTTCAAGAATTTCTTCTTTTGATTTCTTCAATTTAAACTCACGGTGAATTGGACTTGTTGCGATAAAGACATGAATTTGTGGATACTTGGCATCTTTCAAAGCCTCATAACAAGCATCAATATCAGATTTTACTGAACGAGCCAAACCAGTAACAGAAGTTGTTGTCATAGCTTCTGCAATTTGTTTTACTGCCTCAAATGAATCTGGACTAGCTGCAGGGAAACCTGCTTCGATTACAGAAATTCCCCATTTTTCAAGTTGCTTAGCAATGGCAACTTTTTCTTTGATTGAAAAGTTAACACCTGGTGTTTGTTCCCCATCACGAAGACTTGTATCAAAAAATTCAACTTTACGCATAGACAATCCTCTTTCTAAAAGTAAAAACGATAGTAGTAAAAAAACATCTCACTCGGAAACCCAAGCGAGATGTTTTTACCTCCCGCTTGGTAAGCCAAACAGGACTAATGCTTTTGCACTAGCCCTCATTACGCAATAGCAAAACAGTTGTAGTTGCGAATGTCATTTGACTCATTTCCTTTCGATGTATCTTGGTTAATATGATACATCTTTCCAACTTGAAAGTCAAGGAAAAATTACTGAATTGACTGACTTTTCTGACCACTATTTACATTTATTTTCAAGAAAAGAAAAAAGCTGACCAAAGTCAACTTTTTATTTGTTAATGATAACTACTTATCTCAGCTTATTTTCCGAGGTAGTATTCAGAAACAACGTTCAATTTTTCGTCAAATTCAAATACCAAAGGTGGGAAGTTTGGAATTTCAACGTCCATGATTTCGTCATCTGACAATTGTTTGATGTGTTTTACAAGGGCACGGATTGAGTTACCGTGTGCACCTACGAATACGTTTTTACCATCTTTAAGAGCTGGAGCGATTTTATCTTCCCAGAATGGAAGGGCACGTTCCAAAGTAACTTTCAAGTTTTCAGCATCTGGAATTACTGAGTCATCAAGTGAAGCGTAACGACGATCAGTGTGTGCTGAGTGCTCATCATCACGATCCATAAATCAAATTTCATTTCAGATTATAGATTAATTTACTGTCTAACCCCAGAAAGCATCTTCTACTGCTTGATCTGATGAAAAGAGCCAAACTTCCTTGATCTTTCCATCATCCATGCGAAAAAGATCAATACCATTCATGTTGAGTTCCTCGCCGTCTGGGCGAGTTCCGACAAAGGTCACATTGGCTGCTACAAGGTCAATATTTTCAGACACCCAGTTAGTCAATACTTTGAAGGTACCGTTTGTTTTTTCTGAAAATTGAGCCAAGTGTGCTCCAAGTGCTTTTTTTCCAACAACTGTACCGGAATTACTATGCTGACCTGGCTGGTGCCAGATAATATCATCTGCCATAGTCTCAAAAACAGCTGGAAAATCACCTGTTATAAGACCATTGTTATATGCATTAAAAATTTCTAAATTTACTGACATAAGTTACTCCTCGTTTCTTTTATTTATGATATAATATTATCACTTACTAACAAAAAGACAAGTAGGCACTTTATTGTTATCTAGTATCAAATACGATACTATTATTGTCAAATAAGAGAATAATTTTAAAAAATTTGGAGGAATTATGGTAACCAAAGTCAGTGAATACGGAATTTGTCCTTTTGCCACGACGCAGCGTGTACTAACAGGCAAATGGGCTCTAGTCATCATCTATCAACTCAGTACGGGGACTAAGCGTTTTAATGAACTACAACGTCTAATTCCTGGCATTACCCAAACCATTCTAACACGACACCTCAGACAGCTCGAGAAGGATAAAATCGTGGAGCGTAAAGTCTATGCTGAAGTTCCCCCACGGGTCGAATACAGTCTAACTGAAATGGGTAGAAAATTTCAAGGTGTCCTAGATGCCATTGAAAGTTGGGGACTGAAGTATATCGAAACCCTAGACTAATTATCTCCTCGGTTCATCTCACCTTACAAAGTGAGACGAACCGAGAGTCACTTCTCAAAAAAAGGCGGAATAAATCCCGCCTTTTATCTTTTATAATTATTTTCCAAGGTAGTATTCAGAAACAACATTCAATTTTTCGTCAAATTCAAATACCAATGGTGGGAAGTTTGGAATTTCAACATCCATGATTTCGTCATCTGACAATTGTTTGATGTGTTTTACAAGGGCACGGATTGAGTTACCGTGTGCACCTACGAATACGTTTTTACCATCTTTAAGAGCTGGAGCGATTTTATCTTCCCAGAATGGAAGGGCACGTTCCAAAGTAACTTTCAAGTTTTCAGCATCTGGAATTACTGAGTCATCAAGTGAAGCGTAACGACGGTCAGTGTGTGCTGAGTGCTCATCATCACGATCCATTGCTGGAGGCAATACATCGTATGAACGACGCCAGATGTGAACTTGTTCATCACCAAATTGCTCAGCAGCTTCTGCTTTGTTTTTACCAGTCAAACCACCGTAGTGACGTTCGTTCAAGCGCCATGATTTTTCAACTGGAACCCAAAGTTGGTCAGATGCTTCAAGAGCCAAGTTAGTTGTTTTGATCGCACGTTTCAATACTGAAGTGTATGCTTGGTCAAATTCGATACCAGCTTCTTTAATCAATTTACCAGCGTCGATAGCTTGTTGAGTACCTTTTTCAGAAAGATCTACGTCAGCCCAACCTGTGAAAAGGTTAGCTTTGTTCCATTCAGACTCACCGTGGCGAGCGAAAACCAATTTTACCATTAGTTATGTCTCCTTTTTATTTTGGGTTAAACCCATTTACTGTATCTATTCTACCCAAAAAACCTTGAAAAAGCTAGCAAAATCCAAAAAATTCTGTAAAATTCTATTGCTTCTTGTCTTGGCAAAAAGAGACGATATCAGAATTTCGTTTTAGAGGATTTAGCCCGTCCAATATTTCCTTGTTTTAGGCCCCTTTTCATGCTAAAATGAGATGAAATAGTAACATTTTACTTTGTGATCTTTAAGGAGGATCTTATGGTTTCTACTGCTACAAAAGTTGGTCAGTTTACGTTTGATAACTGTCTTATGAATGCCGCTGGTGTTCATTGTATGACTAAGGAAGAATTGGCAGAGGTTGAGGCTTCAGCTGCAGGTTCATTTGTCACAAAAACCGGAACACTTGAGGCCCGTCCCGGTAATCCTGAACCACGTTATGTGAATGTACCTCTTGGGTCAATCAACTCAATGGGATTGCCAAATAACGGTTTCGAATACTACCTTGACTATGTCATTGAATTACAAAAGCAACCCAATACAAAAAATCATTTTCTTTCTCTCGTTGGTCTTTCACCTGAGGAAACACACACCATTCTTAAAAAAGTTCAAGAAAGTGACTATGAAGGGCTGGTTGAACTCAACCTTTCATGTCCTAACGTTCCGGGTAAACCTCAAATCGCTTACGATTTTGAAACAACAACAGAGATCCTAACTGAAGTCTTTTCTTACTTTACGAAACCTCTTGGTGTGAAATTACCACCATACTTTGATATTGTGCACTTTGACCAAGCTGCTGCCGTTTTCAACCAATTCCCACTTGTCTTTGTTAACTGTGTGAACTCAATTGGTAATGGCCTTTACATTGAAGATGAGTCTGTTGTCATCAAACCTAAGAATGGTTTTGGTGGTATAGGTGGTGACTACATCAAACCTACTGCCTTGGCAAACGTTCATGCTTTCTACCAACGTTTGAAACCTGAAATCCAAATTATTGGTACTGGTGGTGTAAAATCTGGTCGTGATGCTTTTGAACACATCCTTTGTGGTGCAAGTATGGTACAAGTTGGTACTGCCCTTCAAAAGGAAGGTGTCGCTATTTTTGACCGTATTACTAAAGAACTTAAAGAAATCATGGAAGAAAAAGGTTACGAAACTCTTGAAGACTTCCGAGGCAAACTTCACTACATCGACTAGTCTATAAAAAAAGTTTGGAAGATTTTCCAAACTTTTTTGTTATTTGATGCTGATTCTCTTATTAGACAAGACCATCATCATCGCGTTCATCCCAGTCTTCAAAAGGGTCCTTGCCCTCTTTTTCAGCTTGAAGACGTTTCTGACGCGCTTCTTCAATTTGTTCTTCACTTGGCTTCATCAGTTTGCTAATAGCAACAATACCTGATAGTTTAATAACAGTAAAAACCAAAAGAAAAATCAATACCACTGTTATGGTTTTCATAGATTTCCTTAACTTATTTCGTATAAATCAAAACCCCTAAAATCTTAGGGGTTTTTACATTATTTAACTGCGTCTTTAAGAGCTTTACCAGCTTTAAATGCAGGAACTTTAGAAGCTGCGATTGAGATAGCTTCACCAGTTTGTGGGTTACGACCTTGACGAGCAGCACGTTCGCGTACTTCAAAGTTACCGAAACCAATCAATTGTACTTTTTCACCTGCAGCAAGAAATTCTTCGATAGAAGCGAAAACTGCATCTACAGCTGCTGCTGAATCTTTTTTAGTAAGCTCAGTTGCTTCTGCAACTTTAGCGATCAAATCTTGTTTGTTAGCCATTGTAACAATCCTCCAATTTATTTCTAAGCGAATAGTTTTTTTAGCGCTTGAACAAGTATTATCTTATCCTAAAAGACCTATGAGGTCAAGTAATAAACGCTAATTTAATCGCTTTTTTGCAAAAAGTAAAGGCTTTTTAATTTATTGTCTTATAGATGTCAAATTCGATACGGTCATTAACCAAATCTAGGCTTTGAGCACGTGCTGTTATCCCCTTCTCATTCTTCATAGACTGAATATTTAGGGTAACCTTTCCCTTCTTACTATCGATTGCGATGTAGTCAGGAAGGTTCGTTGAACGTTTAATCATCTTAAGGACATCCGAAACAGGCAGTTTCAAGGTTCCAGCTGAAAGCTCAGAAACATGCAGTACAATTGCTCCTGATTCACTAACAACCGGCGTAAAATAGACATATAGAGGAACAGGATGACCTAAAACCTTATAGCTACTTTCAAAAACGATTTTAGAATTGGTAACCTTGACCTTGAAACGCATCTTATCAGTCGAATAATCCTGGGCAAAGCCTGTAAGAGCAGCGTCAAGCTCATCCTTAGTCATACTATATTTTCCAATTTTAGTTGCTCCCTTGGGTAGGGATACAGAACTTGTCGTCTCCACTGGAGTCATGATTCTATATGTCACAACACTTACTAGGGCTAGATTTAAGGCCAAGAGTCCTAAAAATAGCCACTTCCATATCTTACTCACCTGACCACTCCTTCTTTGTTTGGTTAATACGTTTCAAAATGGCATCTGACATAATTTGATAACCTGTATTATTTGGATGAAAATGATCATCCTCAAAAAGAGCATCGTTCAGGCTATCTTGAGAAGATTTACTAGACTGAGAGGTATCATCAGAACTTGTAACACCGCCCTTACCATCAATTCCCTTATAAAGCAAATCATTTACAGGAACAAAATACACATTATCGTACTCTTTGCACACCTCTTCAGTAGACTGGTTCCAATTATCTACAATAATTTGCATTTCTGTCATCTCTGGAAAATTAAGATAAAAAGGATTGTAAATACCAACAATATAAATTGGTAATGTTTTATTTTCCTTGCGAGCTAGCTCAATAATCTGTCCTAATCTCTTTTGATAGGCCTGAGCAGGCTTAGTGAAGGTATCTACATTGAGATTCGTGATATTGTCCTTAATGACATGGATCACATCATTACCACCAACTGTCAGAGTCATCACTTTAGCCTTTTTGAGATCTCTTTGAATATCCTTCTTTTCTTGCATTCTTTTGAGAATTTGATTACTCGTATTCCCCGCAATACCGTAGTTACGAGAAGTCACTTGCCAGTCAAAATCTGACTCTAATGCCTGTGATAGCACAGGAACGAATCCTCCTTGATTACTACTATCACCTACCCCTTGAGTAAGGGAATCACCAATAGCAACATAGGTCACATTTTCATTTTTGATAGATTTAATCTTTTCTACAATTTTTGATGACTGATGCGTACTAGGAACGATAAAAATGAAGAGTCCGACAAATAAGAGAAAAAGCAAGAAGAAGCCTACGAGGCTTCTAACTAATTCTGATTCTTTCCACTTATTCATAACGAACCATTATGGCAAAGGCGCCTTCACCAGTATGCGTTTGAATGATGGAACCAGTCTCAAGGATTGAAATTGGAGCACCCAAAACCTCAAGTTTTTCAGCCAGTTCATGTGCTAAATCAGGTGTCCCTGCATAAGAAATACCAATCTCTGCCACTTTGCGGTCCTTATCCTTGATACCATTAATATAAGAATCTAACCATTTCGTGAAAGTCTTAGCTCCTCGCCCCTTAGCAATCGTATTCAACTGATAGTCTTTCAACTCCATGATGACACGGATATTGAGCAATGAAGACAGAAGACCTGTTACACGTCCAATACGACCACCTTTAACCAGATTCTCAAGGGTAGAAACACCAATATGAAGTTCTGATTTATTTTTCACTTCTTCAACATGGGCTACAATCTCATCAAGACTAGCTCCTGCTTCGGCTAATTTAGCTGCCTCAACAACTTGAAACTTGAGGCATTGATCCGTAAAGCCTGAATCGATGACAGTTACATCTGCTCCTGAAAGACTAGCTCCTTGACGTGAGGCTTCACATGTTCCAGAGAGTGTGTGCATAATGTGGATTGCCACAATTTGTTCTACACCTTCTTTGACAAGATTTTCATATGTCTCAGCAAACAAACCTACAGGTGGTTGGCTTGTCTTTGGTAACTCTTTACTATGCTTCATCATTTCCAAGAAACGGCCTTCTTCTCGAAGGTCACTATCTGAATAGATGACACCGTCCACCATTACCGACAATGGGACAACAGTGATATTATATTTTTTAACCAATTCTGGTTCAATCGTGATTGACGAATCGGTTACAATTCTGATTTTACTCATAATTTTCTCGCTTAACACAAATTTTTATTCTATTATAGCATGACTGGAAAGTTTTTCCCAAGTCTTTTCCTAAAGAGAGTCATCCACCTTTAACAAAGCTCTTGCTTGGCTCAAGGCAGCCTCCGTCACGTTATCACCTGCTAACATCTTAGCGATTTCTTGCACCCTTTCCTCAGGTGTCAAAAGACGAACACGAGAGACAGTTGTCTCATTATCGCTTTCCTTAGAAATAAAGAACTGATAATCAGCAATAGCAATAACTTGCGGAAGGTGACTGATGGCCAAGACCTGACCATGACTCCCAATCTTATGAATCTTCTGAGCGATGGCTTGGGCAACACGTCCTGAAACGCCAGTGTCAACCTCATCAAAGACGATACTTGTTTTATCTTCTTTGCGGGCAAAGGCTGACTTAATTGCTAACATGAGTCGAGATAATTCACCACCTGAAGCTACCTTAACAAGCGGTTTAAAGCCTTCACCTGGATTGGTTGAGATGTAAAACTCAACCTGCTCATTACCATCACGATTAAATTTCCCCTTAGTAAAGGTAACTTTAAAATCAGCCTTATCCATATAGAGGTCGCATAACTCGTTCTTAATCTCAGCTTCAAGAGCCGTAGCAATTTGATGGCGTGCTGTTTGTAGGGTCTCCGCAGACGCAAGCAGGTCCTTTTCAAGTTGCTTAAGCTCTTGTTCCATAGCATCTGACGAGCTAGAGTTTCCTGTCAGAAGATTGTATTCTTTACTTGAATTTTCCAGATAATCCAAAACGTCATCGACAGTCCCACCATATTTACGAGTAATGGCATTAATGGTATCTAAGCGGTGTTCAATCTCTTGCAAACGCCCAGCATCAAAGTCCAGATTATCCAAAAAATCACCTAGTTGCTTAGTGACATCTTCCAGAACATAATAGGCTTCTGATAGATTTCCAGAGAGTTCTTTGTAATCAGAGTCATACTCTTCAAGAGACTGGAGGTCATTCATGGCAGAACGAACATTTGAAAGGCTTGAAAAATCTTCATTATCCAGCATGACATAGGCATTTGTTAAGGTATCAGCAATCTGCTTATGATTAAGAAGCTTGTCTCGCTCCTGCATCAAAGCCAAATCTTCTCCTGATTTTAGAGAGACTGCTTCAATTTCTGAAATCTGAAAAGCTAGCATTTCAATTCGAGCCTTATGCTCCTGCTCATTTTTCTGCTTTTCTAGAACAGCTTTTCTTAACTCACGATAGCGGTCAAAATACTCCTGGTACTCTTTCTTAGTCTGGAAAAATTCCTTGTCACCAAAGGCATCAAGCATGGTAATATGCAGAGCAGGTTTCATAAGCTCTTCCTGGTCATGTTGTCCATGGATATCTACCAAGAAGTGCCCAACAGCCTTAAGCGTCGTTAAATTGACCATCTGCCCATTGATACGACTAACACTTCTACCATTTTGGAAGATTTCACGACGGATAATCAATTCATCCTCAACAGGAATCCCATTATCTTCCAAGATACTAACCAAGGCAGGATTTTGTTCGATTGAAAAGAAGCCCTGAATTTCAGCCTTAGATGCTGAATGACGGACAACCTCACTAGAAGCCCTAGCACCCAACATAAGATTCATAGCATCTATAATAATGGACTTACCAGCACCTGTTTCACCAGTAAGGACGGTCATACCATTCTCAAAGTTTAGAGAAATCTCTTCAATAATTGCGAAATTCTTTATCGTAATTTCGAGAAGCATAGGCCCTCCTATTCTTCAACCCACTTAATGATTTGCCCCTGTAGTTCAATAGCTGCTAACTCTGACTGAGCCACTAAAAAGAGGGTATCATCATCAGCAATAACACTAAAAATCAAATGCTTGTACTCATCTAAAAGAATCTTCTTGATGAGGCGGCTAGTCCCAGGTTGAACAACGATATTCATAAAGGCATGTTGACGATCAACGCGCAACAAGCGACGAGTCGCAACAGAGGTTCCACCTACTCGTCTAGGAGCAGTTGAGAGCCCATAGATGTAAGAACCGTCTTCAGTTGGTACTTTGGTAATACCAATTTCATTGATATCACGCGATACAGTCGCTTGAGTAGCCTTTAATCCCTCATTTTGGAGTAATTTTACCAATTCTCCTTGAGTCGTAATTTTATTTTCTTGGACAATCTTTCGGATTAACTCCAAACGATCATTCTTCTTCATTCTTTTTAAACTCCTTGTGTGCTTGTGCTACAACTTCCTTAATAGTGGTTTGAGCATCATTTTGAGGAGAATTTGTCTTCTCCAAGTGTGCGAGAAACTCAATGTTACCATGACCACCTTGGATAGGTGAAAAGTCCAGCCCCTTAACTGAAAAGCCATAGTCAACCGCAAAAGCAGTCACTGTTTCTAACACTTTTTCATGGACACTGCTCTCACGAACAATCCCGTTTTTCCCAATTTGTTCACGGCCTGCCTCAAATTGTGGTTTCACAAGAGCAACAACTTGCCCCTCATCAACCAATATCTTAGCCAACGGCGGTAGAATCAGATTAAGAGAGATGAAGCTGACATCGATCGATGCAAAAGACGGTAGTCCTTCTGTAAAATCAACAGGTTCAGCATAACGGAAATTATATTGCTCCATGGAACGAACACGCTCATCTTGACGCAATTTCCAAACCAACTGATTGGTACCGACATCAACAGCATAAACCAGTTTAGCCCCATTTTGAAGCATAACATCAGTAAACCCACCTGTTGAGGCTCCGATATCAATGGTCGTCATACCTTCAACTGACAGATTGAAAACTTCCAAAGCTTTTTCAAGTTTGAGTCCTCCACGACTCACATACTTAAGCTTCTCACCTTTAAGCTTCAACTCTGTACCGTCGTCGATTTTTTCACCAGGTTTATCGTAACGCTCACCATTGATAACATTAACAACTAAACCTGCCATTACACCACGTTTTGCTTGTTCTCGTGTTTCAAAAAGGCCTTGTTTATAAGCCAAGACGTCTACTCTTTCCTTAGGCATGGAGTCGTAACCTTTCTATGATTTCTATAATACTGTCTTTTTTGAAACCTTGAGTCTCAGCTAGATTTTGGAAAATAGCCTCAGCTTTACTAAGTGATTCCTCGAGGATAGCATGTGATTTTTCCAGACCAAGAAGAGCCGGATAGGTAGATTTTCCCGCTACTACATCTTTTCCAGGTGTCTTTCCAAGTTCTTCGAAATCAGCAGTCACATCCAAAATATCATCACGGACTTGAAAGGCAAGACCAATCAGGCGACCAGCTTCTTTCAGATTTTCCAAAACATCTAGATTTTTTTGAGCAACAATACCAGCCGCCACAAAAGGAAAGGTTAAAAGCATACCTGTCTTATGCTCATGAATTTTAGACAGTTGCGATAAATCAAGTTCCTGACCTTCACCCTTCATATCCAACATCTGGCCACCAACCATACCGAAGGTGCCTGAGGAATGAGACAATGATTGAATCAATTGAACTCGAATTTCTGCTGATAGCTCTGTTTGGGCCAGGAGATCAAAGGGATCCAAAAAGAGAGAATCGCCAGCCAATATCGCCGTTGCTTCATCAAATTTCTTATGGTTGGTTAAACGTCCTCGACGGTAATCATCATCATCCATAGCCGGCAGATCATCGTGAATCAGACTTCCAGTATGAATCATTTCAAGACTCGCTGCAACATCGAAATGACTAGGAGTTAGCTCTAAACCAAATCCTTCAAGTAAATCTAAGAAAATCAGTGGACGAATACGCTTGCCTCCACTGTCAACTGAATAAAGAATAGCAGTGATTAAATCACTTGATACAGGAAGATTCTTTTTTTGGTAGTAATCACGGATAGCCGCATCAATTTTATTTAGCTTGCTCATTAGGCATCCATTTCCGTTTCTGTACCATCTGCTTGCATAACTTTAACTAGTGTTTTTTCAGCATCTTCCAAGGTCTTCTGCAAATCCTTAGACAAGGCCATACCTTTTTGGAACTCAGCAATAGCATCCTCAAGAGCAACATCACCTGTTTCGAGCTTAGTGACAATGGCTTCTAAGTCCTGTAAATTTTCCTCAAATGTTTTTTTAGTTGACATTTTTTACCTCTACTTCTAGTTCTCCATCTCTCATTTGGACGGTTAATTGATCACCTTCGGTAATATTCTTGGTACTGGTTAAAGGTTTATCATCTTTTTTGACAATGGCATAGCCCCTTGCAACAATACGGCTAGTATCTAGAGACAATAAAGCATCCTGTGCCTTTTCTAATCTCACACGGTTACCATTAATGGTGTTCTTGGTTGTGGTCACCAATAAACGTTGCAAAGACTCTCGACGGTCTTGATAGTTCCGAACACTGGTCAGAAGATTTAAGCCTTGTAACCGTTGTTTCAAAAGTTCCGCTTTTTTTTGCTTTCGCTCGAAATCCTGACTCACGAAGGTTTCAAGCCTTGTTGTTAGTCGATCCAACTTTTGTAAATAACCATCATATAGGCGCTCAGGTTGCCTAAAGACAACAGATTGTGACAGTTTAGCTAAACGTTCTTGATTGTACTGTATACGTCTCAAACAGGCTTGATAAGCTCTATTTTGTCTTTCACGAATCCAAACCAAGGTATCGGCCTTTGATACTGGAGTAGCAAGTTCTGCCGCTGCTGTAGGTGTAGCAGCCCTACGATCTGCAACAAAGTCAGCCAAAGTCGTATCTGTTTCGTGACCAACACTTGAAATCACAGGTAGACGACTCTCAAAAATGGACTGAACAACAATTTCCTCGTTAAAAGCCCAGAGGTCTTCAATAGAACCTCCACCACGACCAACGATAAGTAAATCCAAGTCATCCCTTTGATTGGCTTTTTGAATATTTCCAGCAATTTCCTGTGTAGCTCCTTCACCCTGAACCTTGGTAGGGAAAAGTAAGATTTCTACCCCTGGAAAACGACGACTAACGGTCGTAATAATATCTCGAATAACCGCACCACTAGGACTTGTGACAACCCCGATTTTTTTGACAAAATTAGGCAACGCTTGCTTATGACGATCATCAAAGTAGCCTTCTGCAGTCAATTTTTTACGAAGCTGTTCAAACTGGATAGCCAAAGCTCCAATACCATCCGGCTCAGCCTTCTCGATAATAATGGAATAAGAGCCACTAGGCTCATAAATCTGGACACGACCTACGACATTGATCTTCATACCTTCTTCGAGTTCAAAACCAAGTTTTTTGAAAACTCCAGCCCAAATCGTTGCCTGAATAACAGCTCCTTCATCCTTAAGCGAAAAATATTGGTGACTCGGGCGGCGACGAAAATTGGAAACCTGTCCCGTCAAATATACCCTCTCTAAATAAGGATCACGGTCAAATTTCATTTTCAAATATTTGGTTAAGGATGTGACCGATAAATAGTCTGACACGACAACTCTCCTTTATTTAACCTATCCTCGAAAACCTGAAGACATTAAAAAAATTCTGTAGAACCATCATCCCCAAATCTTCTCAGTCAGCTTTTTAATTGTATACACGATTACCTTAAATTATACCAAAAAAGACTGTCAAAAGACAGTCTCAACCACCATAGTCAGGTGTTTTATATAGTTTCATTAATCGGTTGTATAATTTTTTGAAACGACGTTCCAAGAATCGCTTGAACCGTCAATACCACCATAGGCTTCGAGTTGTCCCTTCTTATCTACACGGAAAAGAAGAACATCATTACCATAGGCATCATAAAGTTGAGCATAAACTAGGTTATCATCATCATCCGTCCATGAATAAACATTCCAACCTAGATTTTTATAATTTTCTCCAGTTGAACCTTGTTCTTTAGCATAGGTAGAAACAACCCAGTCTTCTAACTGTTGATCAGACAAAGATGAGGTATCAACTTGAGAGGATTGATTATCAGATGATGCTGCAGCTGCTTCCTTACTTTTTGCCAACTGACCGTTTTTCCATGGATTTGTTTCACTCTCTTTTTGGTTATTACTATACCACATCAAGGTAACAACAGGAATAACCACTGCAAGTACCGCAACAACTCCAATTACCCATCTAATGTTTTTAGGATCTTTGAGTTTGTCAAAACTCGAAACTTTTCTTCCCTTTGTAGTTTCATTTTTACGACGTCTAAATTCGCTCACAGCTTTTTCCTCTTTTTCTTGAAAGTAGTCCCTTTTTTTCTTTTCCTCTTGTTCCAAGAGTTTTTGCACTTCCCTACGACCCTGTGGATCACTCGTTTGAGCCAATGAAATCTGCAACTGAAAAATACGATTATCCAAAGCTTGCTCATATTCTTTGGCTGCTTCTCTATCACCATTATCAGCTAAGGCTCTCAGATACTCTTCATTACTGAATTCAGCCATTCACTAAATCGCTCCTGCTTCTAAATCGTTTCTTCTATTTTCTTAAAGCCTGAGACTTTTGTCAAGTTACTAGTTTGTAACAAATTCTTACAGTTGTAAAAAGCCGAAGAAAATCACATTCTTCAGCTTATTTCTTAGTTGTTTCTTTATAATACTTACAATAACTTTGAAGAGGACAGGTTTGGCATTTAGGATTCTTAGCTAAGCAATGATAGCGTCCAAAGAAAATCATACGGTGATGGCTGATAATCCAATCCTTCTTTGGGATTTTCTTCATCAATTCTGCTTCGATTTCCTCTACACTAGCATCCTCTGGGGCGATATTTAGCCTTTTGGAAACACGTGAGACGTGCGTATCTACTGCAATCGAAGGAATGCCATAAACCTCAGCTAAAACCACATTAGCCGTTTTTCGTCCCACACCAGGTAGACTTTCCAATTCCTTATGCGTTTTCGGAACCTGTCCATCAAAATTCATTAAAACAGCTCTAGCAGTCTTGATGATGTTCTTTGCTTTATTCTTGTAAAGACCAATCGTTCGCAAACACATCTCAACATCATCGAGGTTGGCAGAAGCCAAATCCTCAATTTCTGGATAACGCGCCCACAAGCCTGGTGTAATCTTATTAACAGCCTTATCTGTTGTCTGGGCTGATAAAATAACAGCAACTAATAGCTGGAAAGGCGTTTCCCACTCCAACTCTCCATGAGCATTGGGAAACATCTCTCCCATGAGAGCTAGAGCCTCATTAACACGTTTTCTTCCTAACATTATTGGCCACCCCATAATTGACGGGCGGCATCCATTCCTGTTTTGAAGTCATCGGAAACCTGATGATGGTGCTTCTTACCTTGATGCTCCAAACGACGCTCTTCAACTTGAATTTTAGTTGTAATACCACTTAATTTCCAGTTACGAAGAACTCCTTTTATATAATTCCAATTTGTCTTGCGGTTAAATACTGCTTCTTTCAAAGCCTCACGGATAAGTTCGGGATCAGTATGTTCATCTTGGATTTCCTTGTTTAAATCTTCGACAACCATAGGATTCAAGATTCCCAAAGCTTGTTCCAATTCATCTGTTAATTGCTTGATGAGCTGGGTATTTGTTGGCTGACCAACGACAGGCCCTGCCGTTGTCTTTTCATTGCTCACTAACTTGTCCAACACTGCCAAGGCAGGTGAGGCATCTACAACCATCTCAATTTCATTGTTAATCTTAATAGTCGTGAAATCAAGAAGTCCAGCCTCAGTCAATGTCGTAATACTTTTATTAACTTCAGTTGGCGTCTTCCCAGTTGCTTGCGCGATCTGACTAGAAGCCACTTCTCCAATCTGAGTTGTCGTTTGTAGATAGAGAAACTGCCAAACCAGAAAGTCATCCGCAGATGGGAAAATATCCTTAAAGTGGAAAAATAAAGCATTAGGAAGGACCAGATTACCTGATCGATACTGTTCAAAAAAACTCATATTTACCTTTCAGAGTAGCTAGACACCCCAAAAAGTCAAATGCTCTCACATAAGTCCTTTGAGACTGTCTACTACAAATAACCGTAGAATGAAAAATCGTCTTCCAACTCTTCTAAACGATAAGGTGTTTCTTGGTATACCGCATAGTTAATCCAATTGCTAAAGAAGGCAGATGCCGCAAGATTCCAACGAAGTTTAGGCTCCTGACTTGGATCATCCTCTGGGAAATAGTTTGCCGGTACATCTGGATTAATGCCTGCATCCAAATCTCTTCGATATTCTCTTGCCAGAGTATCACGGTCATATTCAAAATGACCAAAGCTATATACTTCACGAAGATTCTTACTTGCTAGAATGGATAAGCCAACTTCTGGTCCTGACACAACAATATCTAAATTCGTCTTGTTTTTAATATCCTCGAGCCTAACCTCTGTATAGCGTGAGTGCGGTGACATAAAGCTATCATCAAAGCCATTCATAAGGAAGTTTTCAGGCATGTCAACAGTTTGTTTATAGATTCCAGATAATTTCTCTGACAATGGAACCTTGTCGACTCCATGCTTATAATAGAGACCTGCTTGAGCTCCCCAACATAGATGAAGGGTTGAATAAACATGCTTTTTAGACCAATCAAAAACTTGTGTTAATTCTTGCCAATAATCCACTTCCTCAAATGGCATTTGCTCAACAGGTGCACCTGTTACAATGAGACCATCATAATACTTATGCTTAATTTCATCAAAAGTCTTATAGAAAGTTTCCATATGTTCGGCATGTGTATTTTTTGACTTATGACTAGCCATATAAAGAAACTCGACGTTAATTTGAAGTGGCGTATTAGCTAAAAGACGTAGTAACTGTGTTTCTGTAACTTCTTTAGTTGGCATAAGATTTAGGATTAAGACCTCCATTGGTCGAATATCCTGGCTACTAGCTCTGTTCTCATCCATGATGAAGACATTTTCCGAACGCAATACATCAAGAGCTGGTAACTTATTATCAAGTTTTATAGGCATAACAATATCTCCATCCTTATTTATTCTATCTTCATATTATAAACCGGGGAGGTATTGTTATCAAATATATATTTCCTCTAGTTAGCTATAGCTTTAAACTATACTTAGAGAACACTTATATTTTAAAAGAGTTAAAAAGGCCCTAAGGCCTTTGGTTAATTCATAGATAGATTTATCCTGGGAAGTTCATCAATACTTTAGTATCGTAACCTTCAATAGCTTTGCGTCCATTAAGACCATCAAGCTCAATCAAGAAGGCACAGCCAGCAACGACACCACCTAGGCGCTCAATCATTTCAATTGTAGCTTTGACGGTACCACCAGTCGCCAAGAGATCATCAACGATAAGTACACGTTGACCTGGTTTGATTGCATCAGCATGCATACAAAGTGTATCGACACCATACTCTTTTTCGTAATCTGCTGAAATCACTTCACGTGGCAATTTACCAGGTTTACGAACTGGAGCAAAGCCAATACCAAGTTCAAAAGCAACTGGACAACCAACGATGAAACCACGCGCTTCAGGACCAACAATCATGTCAATCTTCTTATCAGTCGCATACTGAACGATTTCACGGATAGCATAGCTATAAGCATTTCCATCAGCCATCAAAGGACTAATATCACGGAAAGTAACCCCTTCTTTAGGGTAGTTTTCAATAGATGCAATATAATCTTCTAATTTCATTTGTTCTTCCTATAGGCTTTTCGCCAAAAAAATATTTACATACTATTATAGCATGAATCTTTAGATTTAGAAAATGCTAACCCTCATTTCAAGATGAATCCTTTGGATTAAGTACTCCCCTACTTATAAAGCCAGTCATAAATTTCCTGTGGTGTCCCTAAAGCCATAAGTTCTTGGAACTTGACGAGATGTTTAAGATCTTGGAAAATCTTGCTGTCCTCAATCTCACGTTTTTCAGCTTCTTTATTGACTGTCATAACACCATTATCAATAGTTACAAAATCCAATTCATCAAAAATCTGAATCATCTTAATCAGAAGTATCTTATCGATTTTAAGGTAATGACTTAGCTCATCCAGTTTATAGCGGACATCGAATTCTGGGAATTGGTAAATGGTTTTATAGAGTCTTGCAAATTGCTCTCTTGTTCCATAACCTGTCAGATAATAGGCTTCCTTAATACTATTTTTAAAATAGATAGCCTGGAAATCTTTACCTTCAAACCACTCTTTTACTTCTGTCGCTGAATCAGGTAAGGTGTTGAGGACAACCGCAGGTTCAGTGTCTGATGCTTCTTCTACCGTTGGTAGGCCTTCAGGCAGTGCCATGTTTTTTGAGCGAAAATCAAATAATTGAACACCATCCACACGCGCATCTTCTAGCATGAGCTGGAGTGTTGTCTGACCATTCCAAACATTAACAGACAAGGTCACTGCCAATTCCAAACCCTGAGCTTGTTGGAATTCTTGAAACAGATCACCTTTGTTAAAAGCGACAACATCAAAGCTATCCTTGCCTTGCTTAACCTTAAACTTAAGATGGGCTCCGTTTTGTCCCATAGTCCTAGCTTGAGTAACGGTAATATCATGTAGCCAAAAGACTGGCTTTTTATTATCCATACCAAAAGGTGCTAGTTTTTCTAGGCTCTTAATGGTATCCAAGCTAAGCTCACTGAGTTGGAGCTCCTCGTCTAAATTTAACGTATTTTTGGCACTCGTATCAATGTCATTATCGTAGACATAATGACACAAAATATCTGACAGTCGTCCAAGATTTTCTTCAGGAAGTGTCATCCCCGCCGCTCCAGCATGTCCTCCAAATGCAGTAAAGATGTCTCGGTGTTCATCAAGCGCATGGAAGATATTGATAGATTCCAAACTACGGGCTGAACCCTTAGCCAAGCCATCTTCAATATTCAAAACCACTACTGTCTGGCTGATTTGCTCCATGATGCGCCCCGCTACAATACCTAGAACGCCAGGATGCCAACCTTCCTTTGCCAAAACCTGAACTGGTTTGTCCAAGTCTACCATAGTCATGGCTTCATCAAAGATTTTTTGAACAACTTCCTTACGTTCTTCATTTTTAGCATTGATTTCCAGAGCAATGGCTTGGGCTTCTTCATCGTCAAATCCGGTCAGCAGTTCAATGGCTGGATTTGGATCATCTAAGCGCCCCAAGGCATTGAGTTGAGGGGCCAGCTTAAATCCTACCGTTTCTTCAGAAATCGTTGTTGGGTCTACATCTGAAATACGGAGTAACTCTTGCAGTCCAATACGCTCAGTAGTCTTTAGAATTTCCAGGCCGACCTTGACCATAATACGATTTTCATCCGTTAGACTAACCATATCGGCAATGGTACCAATAGCTACCAAGTCCAACATCTCAGTAGGAATAGTTTCAAGGAGAGCAGTTGCCAATTTGAAAGCTACACCACAACCTGCCAAATACTTAAAAGGATAATCGGCATCTGGATGCTCTGGATGGACAATGGCATAGGCATCTGGAAGTTGTGCCGGCATACTATGGTGGTCTGTAACGATAACGTCCACACCTTGCTCTTGCGCATAAGCAATAGCTTCATTTCCCGCAACCCCATTATCCACTGTAACAATGAGTGAAATGCCTTCCTGCTCAATGAAATACTTATAGACACTTTCGTTTGGTCCATAACCATCTGTAAAACGGTTAGGCAGATAGACTCGAGCTTCAGCTCCCATCATTTCAAGGGCTTCCTTGACAATCGATGCTGATGTCATACCATCTGCATCATAGTCCCCATAGACTAAGATTTGCTCATAATTTTCAATGGCCTGACGAATTCTAGCCACCGCCTTATCCATATCATGAAGAAGATAAGGATCATGAAGGTGTGATAAATCAGCCTTTAGAAAGTCTTCAAGAGCCTCTTCTGTCGTAATGCCACGTTCATAGGCAATCTTGGCTGCAGTTTCTGCCAGCCCATGTTCTTTGGCAAGTTTAAAAAAGCCAGCATCTGGCTCTTTTGTGTTTATTTTCCAATCATACGTTGATGTAATCATGTTTTTATATTTTCTCCCTGTCATCTAGTCTACCTATTATAACATGAATAAATTTATCATAGTGGATAGAAGCCTAAGTTTCCTAAAATTAGAATAGAAAACATCGGAAGGTGCTTCGACTTATGGTACATTTCCAATCAAGACCTGCTTTTCTAGACAAAATAATAGTCTGGATATTGCTCCCTTTTTGACTTGTATTTTCTCAGATATCCCCTTCTCCTCTTTACGTTATTTAACTCTACTCTACTATCATTTTCAAGTAATATTAGAAAAAGCAAGAAAAAGATTCCCTATTTGGAAATCCTTTTCATCAATATTTATAAATCATCCCTGTACAAGCTTGCTCTGAAAGTTCGACAAATCCCAAGGATTGGTAAAAGGCTAGATTTTTCTCGCTACGTTCAGTAACAAGGAGTCGTTGATAAACATTGGGGAAAGTTGCTAAAGCCTCTTCTAAGAGTTTCTTTCCGATGCCTTGGCGTTGGTAATTTGGTCGCACCAAGAGGTCCTGTACAAAAATGACAGAGTAGCCATCTCCTACTAAGCGAATGTAGGCTACGAGCTCTTCCTCATCATAGACCGCCAACTGCCAGAGACTGGCTTTGACAGCTTCTTCCAACATGGTTGGATTGTTAGTATAATTGGTCCAACCGACTGAACTGTACAGTGCGAGAAGGTCTGTTATCGCTGGAATCTCTTTTTTATAATGTAACATCTTAACTCCTTTTTAACCTATAATGCTGGAAGAAGGCGATATCCCGATAAGGGGACTCTTGGCAGACCGCCAGCTCCATCTTAAGCATAGACTCTCGCCATCCCTCTTGGCCTTTGAAGCGATTGTCCTGCAAGGCATAAAAGACACGGATTCCTTGGTAGTCTTTAATTTCAAGAGCTAAATTTTCTACTACTGCATCAAGATCATAGGCCTGAGCCAAACCCATGGAGTGGGTTTCCAGATCTTGACCTGCTAGTAAATCGAGGGCCTTCTGAGTATCATTTTCAAAGACTACGGTCTGTAGGACTCGGCCGACTTCATTGTGCTTGACGATAGAGAGCAGGCCTCCTGGTTTCAAGAGGCGGATGAATGCCTTGAGAACAGACTTGCGATTCTCTACATACTCTAAGACATTGTGGCAGAGAATGACATCAAAGCTAGCATCCTCAAAGCTTTCTAACTGATCCAGACTCCCGACTAGTTGCTGATAGGGGTGATTCTGGGGCCGCAAGGCCACCATTTCTTCATTGGGTTCTACAGCTAGAACTTGATTTTCTTGAGCCAAGTGGTTGGACACAAGGCCAAAGCCACTGCCAAAATCAAGCACTCGCTTTCCCTTGATGTCCTTTAATTGCTCAAAAAGGATATCATAATAGATTTGACCCCAGGGTTGCTGGAGATTTTCTAAATAGGCTTGGATATTAGCTGCCATCTGGAATCCCCTTATTTGTAGTTAAACACATTGGTAGCTAGTTTGTCCGAGATTCGTGGAAATAGCGTATAGCCTTTGTGGGCAACTGCTAAGAGTCGTGGTAGATTGACTTCACGTTTGTTTTTACCCAGAATACGGACAATCTTTTTAGCCACGTATTTTGGACTGAGGACAAATTTCTTAACACTCTCAAGATAGGCTCCAGAGGGATCAGCTTGATCAAAGAAACCTGTCTCAATTGGACCAGGATTGACTGTTGTCACATAGACTCCTTTATCAGCCAGCTCTAGACGCAGGGCATCTGAAAAACCAATTACCGCAAACTTTGTCGCTGCATAAACACTTGAATTGGCTGTCGCAATTTTTCCTGCCATACTGGCGATATTGACGATATGGCCATGGCCATGTTGCACCATTTTCTCAGCCATCAAACGTGAAAAGGTCATCGTCGCAAAGGTATTGATATCAAACATATCACGGACTTCTTGGCTAGTGTAGTTATCATAAGACTTGAATTCACCGTAACCAGCATTATTGATAAAGATATCAATACGTCCAAATCGTTGATAGAGATAATCGACCATCTCTTTAATGGCCTTGTCGTCTCTAAGATCAATGACAAGGCAGGTTTTATTTTCCACATGGCGATAACATTTCTCAAGTTTGTCCTTGTCTCGTCCTAAGAGGATAATACCATCACTGGGTGAGAGCTGCTTGACAATTTCTTGAGCAAGGCCTCCTGAGGCACCAGTAATAGCAATAATACGTTGTTTAGCCATTAGATTTCTACCTCTTCCAAGTCACGAACGATGTGGGTGTTTTCGAAAATTGTTTTAGCATCTGCTGCCATCTTACCGATATCACGCCCCATGAAACGTGCTGATACGTGATTTAGAAGAAGGCGTTTAGCTGACGCATCTTTAGCTACCTGTGCTGCTTGCATGTTGGTTGAATGCCCATGGCTCTTGGCAATTTTTTCGTCACCCTTACCATAAGTGGACTCGTGGACTAAGACATCTGCCCCCAAACCAAGACGAACACTGGCATTTGTCTTACGGGTGTCACCTAAGATAGTGATAACTTTACCTTTCTTAGGCGCGGAAATAAAGTCCTTGGCAATGATTTTCGTTCCATCTTCAAGGACCACATCTTGTCCATTCTTAATTTGACCAAAAAGTGGTCCAAATGGCACACCTGCTGCTTTAAGAGCCTCAGCATCCAAGGTTCCTTCGAGATCTTTTTGAACCACTCGGTAGCCAATGCAAAAAATGGTATGATCCAACTTATCTGCATAAACAGCGAACTTGTCATTTTCCATAACCAAGCCTAGCTTATGCTCATCAATTTCCTTAAAATGCACATGATAAGGTAAACGTGTCCCCGAGGTACGAAGGCTAGTCATGACGTATTGCTTAATACCAACTGGACCATAAACTTCAAGGTCAGTTTGTTCTTCACTAGATTGGAAAGAACGACTAGCCAAGAAACCAGGTAGACCGAAGATATGGTCCCCGTGCATATGTGTGATAAATATTTTTTTAACTTTACGAGGTTTGATTGTTGTTTCTAAAATCTGACGTTGAGTACCTTCCCCACAGTCAAACATCCAGACTTCGTTAATTTCATCGAGTAGCTTCAAAACCAGACTCGATACATTACGAGCCTTGGATGGCTGTCCGGCGCCCGTCCCTAAAAATTGTAATTCCATGACTTCCTATACTTTCTATCTATCGTTCTTCTTATTTCTGGACAATATAAGCCAGGCATTCACGCTGAGCAAAGCCATAATAAACAGTTTGCCCTTTATATTGAGACAAAAGTTCCACTAATTCGTCTTGATTGAAGCTAGCCAACTTAATGACATTTCCCTTCAATTTAGTTACACGACTAAGTAACTGTGTCTCAGGTGTTAACTCTTCCAATACTTCTTCATCAAAATCAACCTTGGTCATCTTAATTTGAGTGCCTTCAAGATAAACCTTATACTGCGGGAAAACTTGAGCAAGCTCAAACAAAATGCTAGCCGTTGGAACCTCTAAATGCTCGGCAAAGACTAAGGCCACCTCATCAGCATTTTCATAGCAAAATCCATAAGATTTTCCTGACAGATTGAGACGAATAAAAGGCTTGTGCTCATCAAAAGATGGTTCAGGGTTAAAGAGGTTCAACTCCTTTGAAAGGTCCAAATAGTATTCCGTCGCTGCTTCAGGAGATTGTTTTTGGTAAATCTCTGCAAAATAAGCATTAATCACGCTTGGTGGTGGCGTAATGAAAGCCAATTTTTGACTGTCAGAAAGGTCTGACAAGGTATTTTCTAAATAGACCTTATCTAAACTTGTAAAACCACCATATTTTAAAGCTAAATCCATATAATCAGTCATAAAATTCTTCCAATTTCCATTTATTTTTCGGTGAAATATAACCTGTAATTTCTTCCACTTCTGTCTCAAAAGTGTAGCTATCTAGCAAGGCTAATTGACTCAATTGATAAAGTTTATAAGCTTGATCCTGATGGACCTTAATACTAAAGGGTTCAAAAATCTGTTGAATTTCGTCAATCAAGAGTCTTCTGAGGGCCTCACGACTTCCCTTGTCACGTGCTGAGAGGCGAACATTAGGAAAGACTGTTGCTACTAGATTATCAGCTAAATCCATCTTATTGTAAATTGCTAGGCGAGGGATATCAGTCATGTCTAAATCTTTGAGAATGTCTAAGACCACCTTTTCATGCTCTTCGTGATTAAAATCACTCGCATCAATGACATGCAAAAGAAGGTCCACATTACGACTTTCTTCAAGTGTTGACTTAAAGGCAGCAACCAATTCTGTTGGCAAGTCCTGGATAAAACCAACCGTATCTGTCAAGGTCACTTGAAACTGATCCTTTAAGTAAATTTTCTTAGTTATTGCATCCAAGGTCGCGAAAAGTTCATTAGCCTCATATTGCTTATCATCCGTCATAAGGTTCATGATCGTTGATTTCCCAGCATTGGTATAACCAATCAAACCAATTTTAAAGGTACTTGAATCAACACGCTTTTCGCGAATGGTTTCTCGGTTCTTCTCAACAATCTTTAACTGGCGTTCAATATCAGCAATCTGGTTACGAATCGAACGACGATTGAGCTCCAATTGACTTTCACCAGGTCCACGGCTACCAATGCCCCCTGCTTGACGGCTGAGCATAATCCCTTGACCAGCTAAACGGGGCAACATGTATTTTAGTTGAGCTAGGTGAACCTGAAGTTTCCCTTCATGGCTTCTAGCCCTCATGGCAAAGATATCCAAAATTAATTGCATACGATCAATAACTTTTACGCCAAATGCTGCTTCAAGATTGGTATTTTGACGAGGTGTTAAACGGTTATTGACAATGACCGTAGTAATCTCATCCGCATCCACCATGGCCTTGATTTCTTCTAATTTTCCTGAACCTACGAAAGACTTACTATCATAGCGTTCACGTTTTTGGGTATAGCTAGCTACAACCTCTGCTCCTGCAGTTTTGGCAAGACTGGCAAGTTCCTCCATTGACATGTCAAAATGCTCTGTTTCTTGCAATTCAACACCTACTAAAATAGCACGTTCTTGCTGTTTGGCTGTCTCTATCATAGCAAACCCCTTTTCAAAATAGTCAACTTTTATTATACCACAGGCAGGGGCAAAGAAAAGGTCACAGACCTTAATTTTTTTCAAAGAAAAACAAGTTGGATTAACCAACTTGTTTTCTCTTAATGTTTACGTGTCGGTTTCTTTTTCGAACCCTTACGACGCTTGCCTTGATGAATGCTTGGCGTATTTTGAGAAATGGTTTGACGCATTTTCTCAGTGGCCTTATCAACCTTATCTTTAGCCTTGACCAATTCTTGAGAGGCCTTAGTAACACTCTTCGAAGGCTTATTTTTCTTAGACTTGCTCTTAGAAACAGGTTTCACTTGACTAGTTCCAGACGTACGCATACGACGAGACATAGCCAGGAGAATTTTATTTTCCTCGTTGAGGTTGGTTTGATAAGCCATTGAAAGCACCAAACCAACACCAATCAAGTTAGAGATGAGTGATGACCCCCCTTGAGAAATAAAGGGCAAAGGAATACCTGTCAAAGGAAGAATTCCCACTGCTGCCCCAATATTTTCAAAAATATGGAAGACAATCATCATGATAAAACCTGTCGAAATAAAGGTATAGAAACGATTGTTAGACCTGAATGTCACCCGCAACATGCGATAAATAAGGAAGAGATAGGTTAGAAGAACCAATCCACCACCTACCAAACCAAAGTCTTCCGCAATAACTGTGAAAATCATGTCACTCTCACGAACCGGTACGTTCAACTCCAGATGATTAAAGCCTTTACCATAGATTCCTCCAGTACCAATCGAAATCATCCCCTGTGTCTGTTGAAAGGCGATACCATCTGCATAAGTGAAAGGATCCAACCAAGCTGAGATACGGTTAATCTGGTAGGTTTGTACCCCCATCTTGAGCATAGCTTCCTTACCCCAATCTGTGGTAAATACCATTACAAACAAGCCTAATCCCACTGCAAAAGCTAGAACTACCGGCAAGATAATACGCCAGGATATCCCCGAAACAACTATTATACCTGCTAAAATAGCGAGGAAGACTAAGGCTGTCCCCATATCACCTTGAAGAACCAGTAAACCTAGGACAGGAAGCGTGACCGCTACATATTGGAAAAGTAGCAACCAGTCATCTTGAAGTTCAGTTACTTCCTTTCCTTGTTTAGCCCAAACACCTATTCTCGAAAGAAAAAGGATGTAGGATATCTTCATAAATTCTGATGGTTGGAAAAGGGTGACTGATCCAATGCTGACCCAGTTTTTTGCCCCTGTCGAGGCAACCAAAGCAGGTGAATAGAAAACGAGAGGTAGAACCATAAGTCCCAGGCCAAAAATATAGAGCCAGGGGGTTGCCTTCCAAAGAAACTCTGTATTAAATAACATGACAACAAAAGCAAGTACTGAACCTAGAAAAATCCATAGTACTTGCTGAGACATGACTTGCACAAGATTCTTTGGGTAATCAAAATTTGTCGCGATAAATACCGAGACCAGACCAACCAGTAGTAGAATAAGGACTGGCAAGAGAATCGAGTAATCTATCCGACTTTCAATAGTATTTTTTGACTTAGCCATGTGTACTCCAAAATAAAGATTTAGCAAGAGTTATTATACCACTTTTTGGCCAGACAAATGACCTGAATGTATAAAAGTTTGACAATTTTTTACGAAAAAAGCAACCACAAAAAGTGATTGACTTCTTTCATTCATTAATCTTAATTTGACACGTAGCCTTTTCCTTGAGCGTTAAAGTATACCCATTGCCCTGAAGGAATTTTAACCCAACGATTAATAGCCTTTTCCCCTGTATGAACATCATAGTAAGAGATTGAGCCATCAGGATTCGCAGCTGTTGCACCTTTCACTTGCTTACCAGTTTGGTCAAAGTAAAGGTTTTGGCCGTTGATCGTCTGTTCGCCAACAACAAGTTCACCTTTGGCATCAGCATAGTACCAGTTGTTGTCTCCAGTAGTGAAGAAGGTTGAGACTAACTTATTACCAGTAGCTCCATGGTAGTATGAACGGCTGCCATTCGCATTTGTTGCAAAGTCACCTTTAACCTGTTTACCATCAGTAGCAAAGAAGAGTTTTTGACCGTTAATCACTTGAGCTCCTGTAACGACATTTCCCTTATCATCAGCATAATACCATCTATCATGACCGGTAGTGAAGAAGGTTGATACCAATTTATCACCAGTATTCCAATGGTAGAATGAACGACTACCGTCAGTGTTCGTTACGAAGCCACCCTTAACTTGACGACCATTTGCATCAAAGTAGAGGTGTTGACCATTGATGACCTGAGCACCTGTGACATTACGTCCATGTGAGTCTGCATAGAACCAGTTGTTGTCCCCAGTAGTATAGAAGCCTGGTGTATGTGCCTTAGTCACAACACCCTTAGCATCGATATTAAAGGTTTGACCATTAACTACTAGTGATGTATCCACAAGTTTCACACCTGTAATGGCATCGTAGTATGAAGTCGTACCATCAGGATTGTTCACAAACTCACCTTTAACTTGTTTACCTGACTCATCAAAGTAGAGCTCGTCACCATTGATGGTTTGGGCACCACGAAGAACATCACCTTCATTGTTTGCATAGTATGTGGCATCACCAACTTGGAAGAAGCGGTTCTTAACTTGAACACCTTTTTCATTGAAGTAAAGGTTTTGTTTGCCTACCTTAGTAAATCCAGTGGCAACATAGCCCTTATCATTAGCGTAGTACCAGTTACCATCTTGTTCAAAGAAGCCTGAGTACTTACGTTCACCTGAATCGCCACAGAAGAACATCAAGTGGCCGTCTTTTGTAGGAATGAAGATGCCTTTAGCTTGGTAACCATTGTCATAGAAGTATTTTTCCTTACCTTCTACTTCAGTCAAACCAGTAGCCATGATGCCACCTTTGAAGAAGTATTGGTAGAATTTCTCTTCCTTACCACTATCATCTTTAACAGTAACTTCTTTCCAACCAGTTTGAGTCGTCAATTTACCTGACTTACCATAAACCAATGATTGACCTTTGGCATTTTTAATAACACCATCAGTAAACATAACACCATTTGGCAAGAAGAAATAGTTTGAACCGTCGATAGCTTGTTCACCAGTTACAAGGTAACCCTTATCGTTAAAGTAGTACTGTTTGCCATTATATGTCACAAATTGACTCTTAGCTTGAGTACCAGATGTTGTATAATAAGTTACCCCTGTACCATCATAAGCAAATCCAGTTTTAGCTTTTGTATCACCAGTCAAGGCAGCTGGAAGGAAGGTACCTTTATCGTTAACGGTGAAGTACAATTTACCATCGCTGAGAACGTAGTCTGAACCACGTTTTTGGATGTTTGTACCGTTAAAGTACTTAGCTTCCCATTGTTTAATCTTCACAGATGGATCAATTGTCTTACCTGACGCTTCCATAACTTCTTTGAAGATTTCTGGATAAAGTTTTTGAAGTTTGTCGAGGAAGGCCCCACCATACTGTGCTTGGAAATCATTTCCTGATGACTTGGTATTTGTCACATAGAGCTTATTAACCAAGCTAGTATCATCAAGCACCTTACCATGCGTATCTGTACGAGTAGCTGTCACTACTTCTTTACCTGGGAGAGTATACAATTGGTCTGGAACCCAGTCAGCAATGACTTGAATACCTTGTTTGTGAAGAGCCTTGAGGGCATCACGAAGATCTTCTTTTGAACCATATTTATTGTTTTTGCTCATGGCAAAGTCGTAACGGTCTGTGAAGGCATAACCATTTTCAATAATAGAATCAAGGAAAGTGCCATCCTTAGATGAGACATATTGAGGTGCAATCTCAAATGACGTAATACCCCATGACTTGAAGAGGTCTGCGTTAGCTGCAATCAATTTGTTAGTATATTGACTATCCTCTTTGACAAAGTCTTGGAAGTTTGAGAAACCTTCGTAAATCACTTGTGCTTCAAGTGCTGCAGAAGAGCTATAAACCTTATCCCCTTCTTTGTAGGCTTTTGTTGATGGTTTGGCAAGAACGTTTTGATCGTCAGTCGCACCTACTGGTACCCAAACTGAAAGGTAACCACTCATATCAACAGTCTTAAAGCCTTTGATTTCATCAGCTGTGAAGACAAGATTTCCTTGTGCATCTGTGTATTTAACAATCTTAGTATCTGAATCATTCAATGAGGACACGATACCTTTATCCGTACCAAGCAAGAGTGGACGGTAGGCTTGGTTCTTGTGGGCTGCACCCATATTTACAGTAATTGTTTCACCATCTGCTAATTTCAAATCTGGGTTATTAGCAATGAGGGTCAACATACCAGAATTACGACCGTATTTTCCACCTTCTGTATCAGTCTTAGACATCAAATCTTGACCATAACGGACAGAAACCAAAACTTCTTTATTGTCTTTAGCAGACGATACGCCATCTCCAGCAAGATTGTGGATATAAGATGTTTGTCCACCAGCTACATATTTAGGACGCGCTTTAAGAAGAGTTGTGATTTGATCAAAGTATGGTGATTTCTTAGCCATGTACTGACCATTATCAGTATACAAGTCTCCATAATAAACACGTGTTGCTGCACCCATTGTTTGAAGCATCAAAGCATAAGCTCCAGGAATATTTGAATGCGTATATTCCTTATCCACTTTCAACATATCAGCATTATAAATGTCAAAAGCTTGTTTCAATTGATCTAATGTAAAAGTAAATCCATCTGTTGTAGGATCAATTTTTTTGCTGATAATGTCTGCGATAACCGTTTGAACTTCTGAGTCGTGTGCACGAACAAAGAGATAGGTTGCAAAACCAAGTTGATCATATGATGTAACTTCCGCACGGTTTGAAAGACCGAAATAACCACCGTTAATAAGGTCCTTCATTGATGCATTACGAGCACCTGTACCTTTATTAGTTACTGGACGAGTCAATCCATGAACAATAGACAAACGGAGACCATTATCCATAGAAAGGGCAGCTGTATTATGTTCGTCCACATAATATGGGTCGTTTTGAGACCAAGCTTCAAGAATTGAGATATTAGCAAGGGCACGTGCTTCAGACTCATTGACCTTGTAAGCAGCCTTCATGTATGAAGACACTAATTGAAGCATATCGATGCTGACATTGTCCACAGCATCAACACGGATACCATCAAAGTGAGCATCTTTGTCCTTGTCACCAAAGACGATTTGTCCCCAGTTCATGAAGTAATACAATTGGTTAAGCATTTCAGCTTGCACAATTGGGTTTGAGTTGTCGATATCGCTTGATAGCAAGAACTCATAACCAGCATCACTACCACTCTTGATCTTATCGTTTGCCAAACGACTTGTTGCCGTTTGGTCAAGTTTACGGTAGTCTGAGTTAGCCCACTTCGTTAAATCACTATTAACAAAGAGGAGAGCCCCTTTTTGGAAGTGTTCTTTACCTGGAGATTCAGAGTTAATGTCCCATTTATCTTGGTCTTTAACAAAGGCCTCGATTGACTGACGCAACCAGTCTGTTGACTTATTAGCAGCAATCTTAACCTCAATCTTACGTTGAATGATTTGAGCAGCGGCATTCAAGCTAGCTTGAGAATTTTCAATCGTAAAGACATCTTTTGTTTCTTCACCATTGCTAAGAGCCTTAGTCATGTAGTTCAAGTAAGCTACTTGAGTATCCTTATCAGGCCACCAAGACATCAAAAGTGGGCGAAAATCTTTTTCAGTTGACGCTTTCCAAGTTGTTCCTGCTTCAAGGATTTCTTTTGGACGGTACCAACTATCAGCTGTCAAATAACCATCAACAAGTTCAAAGCTTGCTTTTGTTGAATCGTAAGCAGCATTGTTTTTAGTAAAATCAGTGACAAGATTTGTTGTTTCTTGTGTGAATGAATAAGTTGATGTGCTTGAAAGGACACCATTCTCATCAAAATAAAGGACCTGACCATTTACAGTAATGGCAAAGTTTTTCTTATGTGATCCATCTTCTAAAAGATAGTAATATTTACCATCTTTTTCTTTTTTAATATTATCGAGTGAGACTGCAGCTTTAATTTCAGCTTCAGAAAGCTCTTTAGACTTCTCAGTCGTTGGAGCGGCTACTCCAGCATTTGCAGCTACTTCAGATGTTGTAGCTGTTTCTGGTTTAGCGGCTACTTCTGGCTTAGCAGTCGTTTCAGGTTTGGCTTCAACCTCTACTGCTGCAGCTCTATCACTAGTTGCTCCTGAATTTGGTTGAACTGTCGTTTCAGCTGGTTTATCAGCAGTAACTGCTGCTCGGTCTGTTGTTGTGGCATTTGAAGTATTTGCCACCTCTGTTGTTGTGCCTACCTCTTTTTCAACCACAGGATTTGTATTTTCCCCGACTGTAGTTGTTGAAGGTGATCCATTAGTATTTGCTAAGCCATCTGCAGAGGTGAGTGAAGATGTGGCAACACTACCACCTACAATGGTAGCCAAAGCTGCTGAAGCGACAGCCAAAGTAACCCACTGCTTCTTCACTTTATGCAGTTTATAGCGTACTTTATTTTCCATATTCAATTTTTCCCCAATATATTTTTTGTCTTAAAATCTACACCTTAAAGACTTACTTATTATATCATTTTTCACTATCAAAAAAACTTAATACAACTTATTTTAATGACTTTTTTACCATCTTAATATTAAATTAAAAATCCGTCATGTAAGCGACTTGAAAGGGTATTTTTCAAAAAGAACCTTTTCCTAGAAAATATAAAAAAGAGAACCGAAGTTCTCCTTTTTAAATCAATTAGTTTAGCACTCTAGGTGGGTAAGCAAGACCATTCTTATCAAAGTAAACGTAAACTCCTGGTTGAATTTCTACCCATGTGCTAACAGCTCTCTTACCACTATCACCATAGTAATAGCTGATTCGACCATTGCCAGCACTTACTGTTTGCCCTTTTACTTGTTTACCATCTTTAGCAAAGTAATAAGTATCGTCACCAATTTTAACTTCACCAGTCACTGACTTACCATTAGCACCGATATAGTACCAATTGTTGTCTCCTGTTGTGAAGAACTCATTAGTCAAGCGTTCACCTGTTGCAGCATCATACTTGCTATAAGTACCATCTGCATTCTTAACAATACCACCCTTAACTTGGCTTCCGTCTGCATTAAAGTAGAGGTGTTGTCCATTGATAACTTGAGCACCTGTAACAGTCTTACCATTAGCGCCTGCATAGTACCAAACATTGCCATCAGTTGTGAAGAATTCGTTAGTCACTAGCTCTCCAGAACCTTCTTTGTACTTACTATAAGTACCATCTGCATTCTTAACAACGCCACCTTTAACTTGACTTCCATCTTCATTAAAGTAAAGTTTTTGACCATTGATAACTTGAGCACCTGTAGCGGCAACACCATTTTCATCGAAGTGGTACCATTTACCATCGATGTTCCTCCAAGTGTTCTTGATAGCATTACCAGTATGAGCTTCGAAGTAATAAGTCTTACCTTTATAGGTTGCTAACTTATCTTTAGTTTGGAAACCATCTTCACCAAAGTATTGTGTGGAACCATCGATAACAGTAAGACCTTTAGCCATGACACCTTCATTAGTGAAGTAACGGAATTTCACAACCTTAGATTCATTACCATCTTTATCAGTTTCAGTTACATCAAATTTAGTGTAACCACCCTTGTACATTTGACCTTTATAGTTATAAAGGTAAGTATTACCGTTAGCATCAACATAGAAGGCATTGCTCAACATGATACCATTTGGCAAGAAACGATAAACATCTTTACCATTTGGTGAGTATTCACCATTTGTAACCATGTGACCACGTGCATCAAAGTAATAGGTATTTCCATTGAAAGTAACAAAGGCAGATTTAGCTTGATTACCACTTGTACCGAAGTAAGTGATTCCCTTACCATCATTTGAGAACCCAGTAACAGCCTTTTCATTTCCTGTCAATTGAAGAGGAATGAAGTTACCTTCTTTAGTGACAGTGAAATATTTACCAGTTGCTTCATCGCTAAGTACATAGCCAACACCGCGGTCAAGAACGTTTGTTCCGTTGAAGTATTTAGCCTTCCATTGTTTCAATTTAACAGAATCATCAATTGGTTTACCAGTTGAGATCATGTTTTCCGTGAACATTTTAGGGTACTTAGCTTTAAGTTCAGCTAAGAATTCGCCACCATATTGAGCTTGGTAATCCCTACCTGATGACTTAGAGTTAGCTACATAAAGTGAGTGATCAATGATAGCATCTGCAATCTTACGTCCTGCACCGTCAGTACGAGTCGCTGTTACGACTTCTTTACCTGGCAATTGGTAAATTTGGTCTGGAACCCAGTCAGCGATTGCTTGGATACCCGCTTTGTGAAGGGCTTTAAGAGCATCACGAAGATCTTCTTTAGAACCATATTTATTGTTCTTACTCATGGCAAGATCATAACGATCTGCAAAGGCATAACCATTTTGGATAACTGAGTCAAGGAAGGTACCGTCATCGGCAGATACAAATTGTGGTGCCATTTCAAATGATGTTACGCCCCATGATTTGAACAAATCAACATTTTCAGCAATCTTACGGTTAGTATAGACTGAAGGATCTGAACCATCCGGGATAGTTTGGAAGTTAGAGAATCCTTCGTAGATCAATTGTGAATCATAAGCTTCAGTCGCTTTAAGAGTCAACTCTCCTTCTTTTTTAGCTTCTGTTGAAGGCGCTACTCGGATATCTTGATCATCTGAAGCTCCAACTGGAACCCAAACTGCTACGAAACCAGACATATCAAATGTTTCATAACCCTTAATGTCATTAGCACCGAAAGTCAAGACACCGTTGCTGTCTGTTTCTTTCACATAACCTGCTGCGATTGCATCTGCATCAGATGTAAAGTTCTTGATACCATCAGCTGTACCAACAATCAAAGCACGGTATTTTTGGTTGGCATGGATTTTACCCATTTCAACATTAAGTTTAGCTGATTGATCCAAAGTCAATTTTGGATTGTTAGCTACAAGTGTTACCTGACCAGATGTACGGCTGTATTTAGAACCTTCTGTATCATCAGCTGTCATGATGTCTTTACCATAACGTACTGAAGCATAGACTTCATTTGTACGGTAGAGTTCAACATCTGAATTGTCCATCTTACCATCAGTTGGCAACCAGTATGAACGTTGAGCTTGTCCACCAGATACATACTTGATACGATTCTTCATCAAGTTAACAATGGTATCGTAATATGGAGACTTAGTTTCCATGTAATTACCATTATCTGTATAAAGGTCTCCATAGTAGACACGAGTGATTGTTTCCATGTTTTGCAACATAACAGCGTATGCTGCTGGGATGTTGTTCAAGGTATATTTTTTGTCGCTGCTGAGCATGTCTTTGTTATAAATCTCAAAGGCTTTCTTCATTTCAGCATCAGTGATTGTGAAACCATCTGATTTTGGATTGATTTCTTTCTTGATGATTTCAGCAATAATATCTTGAACGTTGTTATCATGGGCACGGATAAAGACGTAGTTTCCTGACGCATCTCCGTATTTCTCGTTGTATTTACCGATTGTAGACTGTTTAACTGTTCCGTCTTCGTTATAGGCCTTGCTTCCATCTTTGTTAATCCAATCAGTCTTTTCATCACGTTGTGTCGTGTTGAAAGTATTGTTATACAAAGGACTTACAGCCGGTGTACGTTCTTTGATTGGTTTAGCCAATGAGAAGAGGAGAGCCAAACGTTGTTTGTTTTCCATAGCAAGCGCAGCGCCATCTGTCTTGTCATTGTAGTGGTTGTCATTAAGACTCCATGCTTCAAGGACTGAGATGTGAGCAAGAGCGTTTGCTTCAGATTTGTTAACACCATAGTACTCACGGAAGTAGTTTGTGTAGAGTTGAAGCATGTCTGCATCGACATTATCTACCGCGTCGACACGGATACCATCGAAGTTAGCATCCTTGTCACCCATAACGATTGAACCCCAGTTCATAAGGTAGTGGATTTGGTTCAATTGTTCCGCTTGAACAACTGGGTTTGACAAATCTACGTCATTAGCTAGCAAGAAGTCGAAACCGCCCATGTGGTTTGGATCTGACTGCTCATCAAGAACTGACTTATCAATTGTACCCTTTTGATTAGTAGCCGTATGGTTCAAAAGACGATAGTTAGAGTTAGCCCATGGTGTACGTGAATCATTTACATAGAGAAGGGCACCACCTTGAAGGTGATCTTCGCCGCCACCTTTAGAGTAGTTTTCAGTTTCTTTGTTCCATTGTGGTTGTGTCTTAACAAAAGCAGAAATAGTTTCACGCAACCATTGTGTTGATTTTTCAGCCTGAATCTTTTGTTCAATCTTAACTTGGATATCCTTAGCAGCAACATTCAAAGTTTCTTGCTTATCTGTGCTAGTGTATTTAGCATCCAAGTTAAATACTTTAGACATGTAGTTCAAGTAGTTAACTTGTGTATCTACATTTGGCCACCAAGCCATCAAAAGTGGACGGAAATCTTCTGCAGTTGATGCTTGCCAAGTTACACCATCTTTGATGATAGAAGCTGGACGGTACCAGCTATCTGCAGTCAAATAACCATCAATCAATTCAAAGCTAGCTTCAGATGAATCGTAGGCACGGTTATTTATTGAGAAACCATCAACAATATTTGTTGTTCCTGGTGTGAAAGAGTATGTTGATGAGCTTGTAAGGGCACCATCTTTACCGAAGTAAAGCAATTGACCATTTACAGTAATGGCAAAGTTTTCTTTGTGTGAACCATCTTCATTAACATAGTAATATTTACCATCAATGTTTTTGATGTTTTTCAAGGAAAGCGCAGCTTCTACTTCTGAATCTTTCAAAGCAGCTTCTGGCGCTTTAACTTCTGTGTTTACAACTTCAGCCTTCACTGTTGCTGGTTGTTCTTCTGCTTTTTCAGTTGTAACAGCTGGTGCATCTGTTGTCACAACTGCTTCTTTATTTGGAACAGCTGCCACCGCTACATCAGAAGTTGTTGCTGTTGTAGCTGCTTCAGCTGTTGCTTGTGTGTTCGTTGTAGTTGCTGTTTCGACGGCATTTGTTTCTTTAGCAGGCGTTAAAACATCTGCTTCTTTTGTATTTGTACGTTTATCGACTTCTTTGGTTGCTTCTGTAGAAGTAACTAAATCGGCTGTTGTATCTAAATTTGGTTGAGTTACTATCTTATCTTGAGTTTCATCCGCTGAAACTGAAGATGTTGTTGCAGACAATCCTCCTACGACAGTAGCAAGTGCTGCAGAGGCAACTGCAATTGTGACCCATTGCTTCTTAACTTTATGAAGCTTATAGTGTACCTTATTTTCCATTATAATTTTCCCCGTGATTTTATTTGTCAAAATCAGACTGAAATCTATCCGATTTCAAACAATTACATTATATCATTATTTTCTAACTATTTCTCGAATTAATTGTTTTTTTATAAATTATATGTAACATAACAGCAACATTAGAAAAAGTTTTGTAACACACCTATTTCATAGGCTTTCAATTCTCATTTTCATATCATTTGATAAGTAAAACTATTTTCTATAAAAACCACTAAAACCCTTGATACAATGGCTTTTACAACGATTCTGACTCAAAATTGATATTTGTCAGATTTTTTTCTTTAAGGAGCAAAAAAAGGCAAAATTTCTTTAAACGATTCTCGTTTTCAAGAAATTTCACCTATAAATTCATGTCAAATCATATCGTTTTTCACTTAATCTCTCAGATTAAGATTAGATTGATTGATTATTTATCAAAATCAGCATAACCATTTTCATCGAAGAAGACAGTCTTACCGTCTTGGAAAGTGATCCATGTGTTTGTCACACGTTCTCCAAGAACTGATTCGTAGTATTCCACTCCTTTTGGTGTGCTGATTGGGCTACCTTTAACTTGACGTCCCAAATGATCAAAGTAATACTCTTTACCATCGATATTTTGGCGTCCTGTTACAGCCTTACCATCTTTGAAGTAGTACCAAACATTGTTACCAGTTGTCAAGAAACGGTTATTGAGACGCTCCCCTGAATCTTTATCATAGTAAGAAAGTGAACCATCAGCATTCTTAACAAAGTCACCTTTAACTTGGCTACCATCTTCTTTGAAGTAATAGTTTTTACCGCCAATGCTATAGGCACCTGTCACGATTTCACCATTATCTTTGGCATAGTACCATGTCTTACCACCATCAAGAGTGAAGAAATCAGATTTGACTTGGCTTCCATCAGCATTGAAGTAATAGTTAAGGTGGTCAATTGTTTGACGACCTGTGGCGAGGTTACCATCCTTATCAGCATGGTACCATTTGCCGTTTACTTCGAAGAACTTGTCTTTAACCTTGTAACCATTATCTACAGTGTAGTAGCTAATCTTGCCATTTTCAGTAACAAATTCACCTTTAACTTGGGCACCATTTGCACGGAAGTAGTATTCGTGACCATCCAAAGTAAGAGCACCTGTCACATTTTTACCAGCTGCATCACGGTAGAACCATGTTGAGCCATCTGTTGTGTAGAATTCACCCTTCTTAGCTTGTGCATAGCCTTGATCATTGAATTCATACCAGATACCATCGATTTCAGCCCAACGATTTGTGTAGGCATTACCTGAATTTTTATCGAAGAAGTAGAGTTTTCCGTCTGGAGTAACATACTTAGTACCTTTAGCTTGGAAGCCATTTTCATCAAAGTATTGCAATCCTCCACCAGCATGAGTCAAGCCAACAGCCATTTCTCCAGTTGGTGAGAAATAACGGAATTTAGCTTCTGTTTCTGAAGTACCTTCTTTCGGTACATCGAATACAAAGTAACCATCTTTGTACTGCTCACCAAAGCTACCAAAGTAATAATATTTACCATCCTGTTGATAAATAGAATCACGAAGCTGGATACCGTTTGGCAAGAAGAAATAAGTCTTACCATCGATATCTTGACGACCAGTTAACATATAACCTTCTTTATCGAAGTAATAGTAATTTCCAGCATATTTAATGAAAGCATTCTTAGCTTGGAAACCACTATTATCAAAGTAGGCCATACCCTTACCATCATAGTAGAAACCTGTCTTACCACCTTGATCTGTCAAAGGTTTTGGCAAGAAGATGCCATTTTCAGTAACTTGATAGTAGCGACCAGTAGCATCGTTACTGAGAACATAACGACTACCACGACCAAGGATATTAGTACCATTCATGTACTTAGCAGACCATTGCTTGATTTTAACAGATGGATCAATCTTCTTACCAGTTGATATCATCACATCTTCAAACAACTGTGGATATTTCTTTTGGAGCTCATCAAGGAACTCACCACCATATTGAGCTTGGAAGTCCTTACCTGATGATTTAGAATTTGCAACATATAAAGTGTTATTGATATAAGCATTGGCCTTTGGAGTACCATAACTATTAGCACGTGTTGCTGTTACAACTTCTTGTCCTGGCAATTGGTAAAGTTGATCTGGAACCCAGTCAGCAATTGCTTGAATACCTTGCTTGTGAAGCGCCTTAAGGGCATCACGAAGATCTTCTTTAGAACCGTATTTGTTATTCTTACTCATGGCAAGGTCATATCGGTCAGTAAAGGCATAACCATTTTGGATAACAGAATCAAGGAAGGTACGGTCATCAGCCGATACAAATTGAGGAGCCATCTCGAATGATGTGATTCCCCATGACTTGAAGAGTTCTGCATTTTCTGCAATCAATTTATTAGTATATTGGCTATCTTTTTCAACAAAATCTTGGAAGTTTGAGAAACCTTCATAGATAACTTGTGAGTCCAATGCTTCAGTAGCAGAAAATGTCTTGTCAAGTTTCTTATCTGAACCTTTAACACGGATATCTTGGTTATCAGGTGCACCTACTGGTACCCATACACCAAGATAACCTCTCATATCAACAGTACGATACCCCTTAATTTCATCTCCACTAAAAGTCAAGTTCCCTTCAGCATCAGTGTATTTAATTTTTCCAGCTGCTGCCGCATCATTCTCGTAAGTGACAATTCCCTTATCAGTACCAAGAAGTAATGGTCGGTAAGCTTGGTTAGCATGAAGTTTACCCATGTTAACTTTCAAAGTACCATCACCCAATGAGAAATCCTGATTATTGGCAATAAGGGTCAACATACCAGAATGTTTACTTGTTTCTGCTACACCCGTAGTTTGGTCAGCAGTCATAATATCTTTACCGTAACGAACAGATGACAAGATTTCTTTTCCATTGAACGTGTCGACTTTCATCGATTGTCCACCTGAAACATATTTCATACGGTTCTTCAAGAGCGTTGTGATAGCATCGTAGTAAGGAGACTTGGTAGCCATATATTGGCCGTTATCCGTATAAAGATCTCCATAATAAACACGAGTTACCTGCTCCATATTTTGAAGAATCAAAGCATAGGCAGCTGGAATATTGTTAATAGTATAACGTTTTTCTGCCTTCTTCATATCTTCATTATAGATTTCAAAGGCACGTTTCAATTCAGCATCAGTCATGGTATAACCATCTGATTTTGGATTGATCTCTTTTTGAACAATATCACGAATGATATCTTGAACAAGGTTATCATGAGCACGCGCAAAGATATAGTTAGCTTGTGTATCTCCATACTTACTATTATTTGTACGGTCTGTCAAACTGCTAGTAATCAAATCTTTCAATGAAGAGCCCGATCCATAAAGTGCACCCATAATTGCATAACGAAGGTTATTGTCCATGGCAAGGGCTGCACCATCATGTTTTTGATTATAAGCATTATCATTTAAATCCCAAGCTTCAAGGATAGAAATGTGAGCGAGTGCATTAGCTTCAGATTTATCCACACCAAAGGCTGCTCGGAAGTAGTTTGTATAAACTTGGAGAAGGTCTGCATCAACATTATCAACTGCATCAACACGGATACCATCAAAGTTAGCATCCTTATCACCCATAACAATTGATCCCCAGTTCACAAGATAGTGAATTTGGTTCAACTGCTCAGCTTGCACAACTGGATTTGAGTTATCAACGTCATTGGCAAGTAGGAATTCATAACCACCCAAGTATCTTCCTGTACCATTTAGAGAACCATCTTGGTTACTTGGTGTACGGTTAAGCAAACGGTAATCAGAATTTGCCCAAGGTGTCTTGTCATTATTGACATAAAGAAGAGCTCCCCCTTGAAGGTGGTCAGCAAGGGTATAGTTTTCAGTTGTAGTATTCCACTGGTCTTGTTCTTTTACAAAAGACTCAATTGCTTGACGAAGCCATTCAGTTGATTTTTTAGCTGAAATTTCTTGTTCAATCTTAATTTGAATTGTCTTAGCAGCTGCATTCAATTCAGATTGACTTTGGCTGGTTGAATAAGTTGCGTTAAGGTTAAAGTGTTTAGAGAAAGTATTGAGGTAGGCAACTTGTGTATCTACATCAGGCCACCATGCCATCAAAAGTGGACGGAAGTCTTTCTCAGTTGATACACGCCATTTTTCACCATTTTCCAAAATAGTGACTGGACGGTACCAGCTATTAGGTGTCAAATAACCATCTACCAACTCAAAGCTTTCTTTCTTAGAATCGTAAGCACGGTTATGTGAAGAGAAAGCATCAACTAGATTAGTTGTACCTGGTGTGAACGAGTGTGTTGATGTGCTTGTCAAAGCACCATCTTTACCAAAGTAAAGCAACTGGCCATTAACTGAAACAGCAAAGTTTGTTTTGTATGAACCATCTTCTTTGACATAATAGTATTTACCATCAACTTGTTTGATGTTGTCCAAAGAGAGTGCTGCTGTTTCTTCTTTTTCAGTAACACCAGATTTTGGTTTTTCAGCTACTGTAAGCGTTGTATCTGTCGCAGTCGCAGTTGCAGCTGGTGCTTCTGTTGTCGCACCATTTGCTACTGCTGCACGATCAGTTGTTGCTGGTGCCACCGTATTAGCACTTGTATCTGCTGCAGTGGTTACTGCCGCAGGAGTTTCGACCGTTGCAGTATCAGCAGCCTTGTCAGTTGTTGTTGCTGTCGCATCTGTCGTAGCAGTTGCTGCAGGAGCGGCTACTTCATGCGTTTCAACGACAACATCGCTTTCAGCTGTCGTAGAGGCAACTGGTTGAGTTGTTTCATCGGCTGAAACCTTTTGATTGGCAACTGTAGCACCACCTACGATAGAGGCAAGTGCTGCCGAAGTGACGGCAATCGTCACCCACTGCTTCTTAACTTTGTGAAGCTTATAATGTACCTTTTTTCCCATTTTAGGTCCTCTTTTCATTTTCCTAGTTTGAATGAAATCTACATAATTCAAACAATTTCATTATAGCATATTTTTTTCAGCCATTTCGAGTCTTTATCAAGTCATTTCAATTTTTAATCATAATGTAAATTGAAAAACATTTTGACAATCATTAAAAACTACCGAATGTCGAAAACGGTAGTCTTTTTCTATTTTTTAGGAAAATTTTTAGAAGTAATCGAGAGGTAAATAAGCTATCTCTATTCAATCAGTTAGCGATTTTCAAGTCAGCTATTAAGCAAAAACCACATTATGTTGGACCCTGTAGCTAACTAAAAAGAGCAAGGTTTCTGTAACTAGTTTTGCCAGAACCAAGCCTAAACCAATAGCAACTAGACTACTAAGTAAGAAATAGTTACAGGCCAAGAGGACCAGGACCAACATAAAGTAGCGAACACTCGATCTAAAGAGGGAGCTTGTCGGATTAAAGACCACATTGGCGTTCAGTAGACACTGGCTGGAAGCCGAAATCACACGAGCTAGCACGACCGGAAGGAGCAGATTCTTCGTCAAGGCAAAGAGCACAAATAAGGCTGTTGCATCAATGACTGAGGCCAAAACGGCCGTGCCAGAGAACTTTAAAAAAGGGCTGTAAATACGGATGGAATCACGAATGGGGCGAAAGTGTGAACTTTTATTTTCCTCCAGATAAACGGTCTCGATAGGGACTTCAGAGATTTGGTGGCCTGACTTTTTGGCTTCAAGCAACATATTAAACTCGTACTCGAAACGATTGCCATCCAGATTAAGAAGCCAGGGAATCAGGTCGGTTGACATGCCTCGAAGCCCTGTCTGAGTATCTGTGACTTTCTGGCCAGTTACTAGACGGAAAAGTCCAGCAGTTACCTTATTTCCAAAGCGGCTACGTGCTGGCACCTTACCAACAAAGGCACGCGCACCCAAAACAAGATGACTTGGATTTTCCTCGGTTGCCTTGGCCACACGGACAATATCCTTAATCAGATGCTGACCATCACTATCAACTGTGACAATAGGTTGAGCCGACAGATGTTGGTTAACCACTTCTTCTTGAATGTGAGCAAAGGCTGTCTTGAGAGCTGCTCCTTTTCCTTTATTGATAGGATGAGTAAGGACAGTCGCTCCAATAAAAGCCGTTTCGTCGTAATAGTCGTTATAACCTGGGCCACTCCCATCATTAACAACAATAATACGGGCTTTAGGGAGTTTTATGGTAATATCTTGAACCACCTGAATCAGGCGTTTGTCTGGTTCATAAGCTGGAATAATAATATACATAGGCACTTCCTTTCTGTTTCATCCTATGACTCTTTAGTGACCTCCTCCAAAGCCACCTGGTTGCCCACCACCTTGGGGACCACCGCCGCCAGGCATTGAGTTTTCAATCTTAGTTTGTTTCTCACCATTGATAGTAATGTCACCACCGGTATAGGTCGCTGAACCATCGAAGTCAAAGCCAGATTGGCCAGTCAGATTAATCGTTCCACCCGATACAAAAATATCGCCGTTAGAATCGATTGGGTCTGTATCACCCTCACCAACCTCAACATTTAGTGTTCCACCGGTCATCTTGAAGAAAATCTCACTTTGACTGGCATTAGCATTGGCCGCATTGACACCATCATCCGTTGCATAGACATCTATATTTCCACCATTAATGGTCACAGATTTTCCTTCGATACCTTCAGTTGATTTTTCAACCTTGTAAGTACCACTATCAATAATCATGTCCCCTGACGCATGAATACCGTCGTCACCAGCCTTAATGGTCATGGTATTATCAGACAGATACATGGTACCTTCTGAGGTGTCGTCATCATTGTTGACCTTAACAGCATCTTCTTCAGCCTCAATGGTCATAGTTGTTCCTGTGATGTTGAGTTCATCGTTGACATTGAAGGCATCACCGACTGAGGAAATCTTATAGGTACCGCCAGTCATATGAAGGCTGTCATTGGCTTTAATACCGTTGTTTTTCTTGGCATCAATGTTTAGAGTACCTGAACCATTAATGGTCAAATCTCCTTTAGAGAAAATCACAGCATCCGCATCTTGATCACTATTAGAACTTGAATCAGAAAGTGTGTTTGTAGTGCCATCTTTAAGTGTCAGATAGACATGACCAGCTTTTGTGGCGTTGATTGCTGCATTTGTATTTGTCATGGTAACGCCATCTAAAACAATATGGACATCGTCTGAATCACCAGCGTCTACCTTGATTTGCACACCGTCGGATTTTCCTGAAATGACGTAGGTCCCAGCTTTGGAGATGGTTACGGTTGAACCTGATAGGGCTGCACCATCACCTGAAACATCCGCAGATGAGCCTGATAACTTAATCTTAGTAGCTGAGCTTTCATTATAAGAGGTATCAGAATCTTTAGAAGTATAATAGTTGCTGTTGTTCTTATTTGTTTTCTTACTGGTCGTTGATGTTACAGCACTTGTTTTGGAACTTGTAGTCGTCGTCCCAGTTGACTGACTGCTTGATTGACTACAAGCTGTCATGACTGTTAGGGCAGTCGCACAGGTCAATAAAGTCGTCCATTTTTTTAGTTTTTTTGATTTCATATTTTTTCCTCTCGTGTTCGTTTGGATGATTACAGTTTACGGGACTTAGCTAAAACATTTCTAAAGGTTAACTGAAACTTATCTTAAGTTAAGTTTGGTGAAAGTTTGGCTTAGGACTTCTTTCAGAAAAGTTCCATAGACTAATAGGCGGGCAAGTAAGTGCTTTATAAAATAGTACATTTGCCCTTAACTTAATTTTCTACTATAAAAATAAAAGCCAAATCTTAAAGTGAAGGCTTTGAATCTTATCTAATTGAACACGCCTACAACTCGGGGGAAAAAGATGGGCCCTGCTTGGAGATAAACTCCTGCGTCTCGTCCCCCTATTTCCCTGAGAGTTGCTTTACGGCTTTGTATCTTATCTATAAAAGGAGTTTTTTCATGGTTAAACAATTGGAAACACGTTTTAAACGTATTGAAACGAAATATGTGGTCTCAAAGGAAAATCTTGAAGACTTGCTCGCTGATCTTAAGGAGTATTTGGTAGAGGATGATTATCCGACATCTACCATTTCAAATATTTACTTTGATACGGATAATTTTGACGTCATCCAAGATGCCCTAGATGGTAATCACCGTCAAGAGAAAATCCGCATGCGTACCTACCTAGCCAATCCCCAAATTGATAGCAAGGTCTTTCTTGAGGTCAAAGCTAAAGATGAGGAGGGAATCGGTCATAAGTTTCGTCTCGTTTCAACACCGCTTGCCATCACTAACTTGATGACAGACGGTAAGAATCATGGTCAAATCACTGACCGCCAGCTCTTACAGGATATTCACCACTTACGTCAGCGTTATGATGAAGGTCTCAAACCTCGTATGTATATCTACTACGACCGTTTTTCAATGAAAGAAAAAGAGACTATCCAAGGCTATGCCTACAATAAAGTTCGTGTTACCCTTGACCAAAATTTGACTTACCGTGATGAAGACGTCAGTCTCTTCAAGGGAAATCATGGGTTTCCCCTTCTTGATGAAGATACGATTATCATGGAAATCAAGGCACCTGGTCAAAAGCCAGAATGGCTTCAAGCTATCTTAGACAAACATGGTTTGGAAGAGCAGAAATTCTCAAAATACAGCTGTGCCTATCATAAGTCTCAAGGTCTAGACTACGGGCCACATCCTGTTCAAGAAAAAGGAGCTGCCGCCTATGTCTAATCTCTTCAATTCTATCTTTAATGATGCAACCGCAACTGCAAGTCCCCTTCAACTCATGCTGGCCTTACTGGTCAGCCTTGTTTTAGGCTTGGCCTTGACCTGGACTTACAAATATCGAACCCTCTACACCAGAGAATTCGCCATCAGTTTGACCTTGCTGCCATGCTTGATGACCCTAGTTATCTTCCTTGTCAATGGTAGTTTGGGGACCTCTATCGCCGTGGCAGGGACCTTTAGTCTCATTCGTTTTCGATCAGCGACTAGTGGTTCCAGGGAGCTAATCGCCGTCTTCATGGCCATGATTATCGGTCTGGCATCTGGGACAGGCTATTTGCTACTGGCCGTCCTCTTCACCGCCTTTCTATTGGCTGTTTGGCTCCTTTTGGAAAATCGTCAAAGTCGTACCGACAACCAACGTCGTAGACTCCTGACCATTAACGTCTCCTACCAAGACTTGATTGATCAAAAAATCACTAAAACCTTGCTCAATTTCACCAGCGAATGTGACTTGATTTCCCTTAACACCACTGGTGGGGGTGAAAGCATGCAACTGGTCTATGAAGTGGACTTGAATCCCCAAGTGGATGACTTCCAATTGACGAACCACCTTATCTCAAGTATTGAAAATTGTGACCTTGCCATAACCAAAAAAGCTAAAAAGAAAAAGAATTTGTAAGATAAAAAGACATCTCCAATTGATTTTTGGAGATGTCTTTTTGCATGTTTTGAGGTTAACATTTTCACTTAGCTATAGCCTATACTTCTATGCCACCAGTATGGAGTGCGAGATTATCGCAGGAATCAAAGTATCATCTAATCATCATCATCTTGGATAACCTTACCATCTTGTATGTTAAAGGTATAGCCAATATATACGGACTTGTCATAATTAGTGGAATTTTCTTCATCAGTTGTGAAAAAATAAAATTCGTACTCTCCGTCTGGCAGCTTGCTAGCATCCAGTTTAGTTACTGCCTCTTCTAAATCTTTCTTACTAGTATTTTCTGTATCGCCTACTTCTATTCTCATAGTGACAAGGTGTTCATCAATCATTGTTTGGTAGGGAATTTGATAATAGCCATAAAAATCATTCTTGCCATTTTTACGGTTTTCTTCAGCTAAATGAGCTTTACGATTATTAGCTTCTTGATCTATCAAAGTATTATCACTGAAGGAGAATTCTTCAATATCAAGGTCTAAAGATTGCTTTTTAAGTTCCTTGAAGAGTTTTTGCTCTTCTTTTTTTACAGATTTTTGTTGTAAATAGGTTTCCGAGTATAGACCAGGAGTCTTATATTCTTCACCATTAACTGTCCAGTCCAGGTTAAAAGTAATTTGTGAATCTAATGATATAGTTTGATTGTCGTAGGTTTCCTCTGAATAGGTATAATCGACATAAATACCTGCACTATCTAGAATCACCTTTTTGATATTCTTAACTTGGACCTTTCCCTTAAAACCATTATGAGCCAAGATTTTTTGCGTTTTTTCCCTGGCTTTTGAGTAAGCATTTGGAAGTACAACTGTACAACCAACTAAAAGACTAGAACAAAGGAGGAGAATTGCTAAACGAGAAAGAGTTATGATATAAGGAGTATTTTTCTTCATAGGACATCCTTCCTTTCCTCAATGATTTGTATAAATAAGCACACCAAATCCTTCAAATAAAACGAGCTTTCTTCACTCCTATTATAGCATTTTAAAGCGCTTTCTCATGGTAGTTAGAGGGACAAAATCATTAGAATTCCTCTAGCAAAAAAGCCTGAATCATCACTTCAGGCTTTTCATCTTAGTTCAAATCGGTTGAGATAATCCTCAATAATCTGTTACTTCTTTTCGGTCATGGACATTGCTTTGCTTGCCCTGACGTGCTTTAAGTACGGCTTCAACGTCTTCAGGGCTAACCCCTGTTTCAACGAGCATAACGGCTAGGTGATAGAGGACGTCTGCTGTCTCGTTGGCAATTTCTTCTTTATCAGCATTTTTGGCCCCAATCACAACTTCTGTCGCTTCTTCGCCAACCTTTTTAAGAATCTTGTCTAGTCCCTTGTCAAAAAGGTAATTGGTATAAGACCCTTCTTTAGGATTCTTTTTACGATCTAAGGCTTCCTTATAAAGTGTTTCTAACATAGCTACTCCTATCTGTCTTGTCTGTCATCATATATATCCGTAAAGAAACAGCTGTAGGCTCCTGTATGACAGGCTGCTCCTTCTTGTTCCACAGCGATAAGCAGAGTGTCCTGATCACAGTCAGTCTTGATGCTTTTAACATGTTGGAAATGACCAGATGTGGCTCCCTTATGCCAAAGCTCGTTTCTAGAACGGCTCCAGTAATGCATTTGTTTGGTCTCTAGTGTCAACTGATAGGACACCTCATTCATATAGGCCAACATGAGCACCTGCCCCGTCTTGTAATCGGTCACAATGACTGGTACAAGTCCCCCTTGTTTATCAAAATCAAGTTTAACCTCTGTCATCGTCTCACCTCAATTCCTGCATTTGCCAAGACTTGTTTGGTTTCGCCTATATTTACCTCACCAAAGTGGAAGATAGAGGCTGCCAGTGCACCCGTTGCTGTTGTCTTTTCAAAGACCTCTACAATGTCCTCAATATTTCCCGCGCCACCAGAAGCGATGATCGGAACATCAACGACTTCCGCCACACGATTTAGCATTTCCAAATCAAAACCAGACTTAGTGCCGTCCTTGTCCATGCTGGTTAAGAGAATTTCTCCAGCCCCCAAGGCGACGACTTCTTGAGCCCATTGGATGAGGTCCCTACCTGTATCCTTACGGCCACCCGCCACAAAAACATGCCAGCTCCCATCAGCCATCTTTTTGGCATCAATCGCAGCCACCACACACTGGTTGCCAAATTTTTGAGCACAATCAGCGATTAGTTGCGGGTTGGCAAGGGCTGAGGAATTAACCGCAACCTTGTCAGCACCAGCTTTAAGCATCTTGTTCATGTCTTCAACTGAACGGATACCACCACCAACTGTGAAGGGAATAAAGACCTGATCGGCAACGCGTCGCACCATGTCAACCGTTGTTTCACGATTGTCTGAAGTCGCTGTGATATCTAGGAAAACGAGTTCGTCACAGCCAGCCTCATAGTAAGCACGTGCAGAATCAACAGGGTCTCCAACGTCTGTCAAATTCACAAAATTGACTCCCTTAACGACACGACCGTCCTTGACATCCAAACAAGGAATAATACGTTTTTTAAGCATATTAACCTCCGAAAGACTTGAGCTGGTCTAAAGTGATATTGCCGTTATAGTAGGCTTTACCGACAATGGTTCCTGCCACACCAATCTCTTTTAGGTGATCTAAGTCAGCTACTTCTGCAATCCCACCTGAAGCAATGACTTTGGCGGTTGTGAGTTCAGATACCAAACGTTTGTAGTGATCAAGATTGGGTCCTGTCAGTGTGCCATCTCGATCAACATCTGTATAGACAAAGAGGGTTACACCCATCCTTTCCATTTCCTTGGCCAAGGTGATGTAGTCTACATTGCTTGTTTCCAACCAACCTTCAGTAGCGACAAACCCTGCCTTGGCATCAATACCCACGACAATCTTATCGGCACCAAATTCCTCTAAAGCTGCTCGAACGAAGTCAGGATTTTTAACGGCCATTGAACCGATAATGATACGGTCGATGCCAACTTCCAAATAGTCACGAATCTGCTCCAAGGTACGGATACCGCCACCAACTTCGATGCCAAGTCCAGAAACCTTCTTGACCTCTGCAATCAAGTCACGGTTAGTGGCACGACCATCAAGGGCACCGTCCAAGTCGACGACATGAATAAATTGAATGCCCGCATCCTTAAAGATCTTTGCCTGCTCAATAACATCTGGATTGACAACGGTTTGTTGGTTAAAATCTCCTTTAAAGAGACGAACAGCCTGTCCATCCTTAATATCAATTGCTGGTAGAATTTGCATCTCCCCTACCATCCTTTCTAACTAAAAAGTCTTTGTTCTCACTAGCTTCTAGGCTTTACATAACCCTGCAAACTTTTCAAGAATACCTAAGCCAATATCCCCTGATTTTTCAGGATGAAATTGGGCCCCATAAACATTGTCTTTATGAATCATGGCTGGTACCTCAATACTATAATCTGCGGTAACATCAATGTATTGACTAGGGGCATCTGTGAAATAACTGTGAACGAAGTAGACAGCTTGGCCATCTAAACCATCTGTCAAAGGGCTGGCTTGCTTAACAGCCAAATCATTCCACCCCATATGTGGGACAGGTTGCTCCTTGCTGGCTGGAATAGGACGGCAGACACCTGGAATAAAGCCAAGACCATCTGTTTCTTCATGTTCCAGTCCTTTTTCTGTTAAAATCTGCATGCCTAAACAAATTCCTAAAAGGGGAACTCCCTGTGCGACTGCCTCTTTGATAACAGCTACCAAACCTCTTCGCTCCAACTCTGCCATAGCCGTTGGATAAGCACCTACACCAGGTAAAATCAACCCATCTGCAGCTAGGATTTTTTCTTTATCGGCAGACAATTCTGCAGTCACTCCGATTTTTTCAAGGGCACGCAGAACATTTGCAGTATTCCCAGCATCGTAATCAATGACGATAATCATAGCATCCCCTTTGTCGAGTTTACGCCGTGAATGTCAGGATTGATTGTGATTGCCTCACGCAAGGCACGTCCTGTTGCCTTGAAAAGACTTTCTGACTTGTGGTGATTGTTTTTTCCGTGGAGAATCTTGAGATGGAGATTCATCTGAACATTGAAAGCCAAGGCTTGGAAAAATTCTTCTACCAGTTCTGTATCAAAATTACCCAATTTTGGATTATCGAAACTAGCATCAAAGACCAAGAAGCTACGTCCAGACAAATCTAAACTTGCCATTCCGAGGGTTTCATCCATAGGTACAAAAGCCGTTCCATAACGGTTGATTCCTGCTTTATCGCCCAAGGCCTCTTTAAGAGCTTGACCAAGGACAATACCGACATCTTCAACAGTGTGGTGACTATCAACCCAAAGGTCGCCATCAGCCTTAACCACCAAAGACATACGACCGTGGCGGGCAAACAAGGTCAACATGTGGTCAAAAAATCCGACACCTGTTTGAATATCTACTGGTTCTTGAGCATCCAAATTGAGGCTTAACTTAATTTTGGTTTCAAAGGTATTACGTTCAATTTCTGCTTGTCTCATAACTTCTTCCTCTACTCTCTCAATTATTGTCGTTTCTGACTTCAATTGCCTTGGCGTGGGCCTGCAAGCCTTCCGCATAAGCCAAGGTTGTGATATCGTGCTGAGCCTTATTAACTGCTGCCTTGTCGTATTGCGTATATTGGATACGTTTGACAAAATCATGCACGCCTAAAGCTGATGAAAAGCGGCTAGTCGCTGTCGTTGGAAGAACGTGGTTGGCACCTGCATAGTAGTCGCCAATTGGTTCGCTGGTAAAGTGACCAAGAAAGACGGAACCAGCATTTTCCACTTTTTCCAAGTAATCATAAGCATTGTCCATAGCAATTTCCAAATGTTCTGGCGCAACCAAGTTCATGAGTTCAAACATAGCATCTGTATCATTGGCAATAATAATCCGACCGTTATTTTCGATAGATGGACGAGCAATCGCCTCACGTGGCAAAAGCTTGAGTTGACGTTCAATCTCACTTTCAACTGCATCAGCCAAGGCTTGAGAATCTGTTACCAAAATGGCACGTGCACGTGTATCGTGCTCTGCTTGAGACAAGAGATCGGCTGCCACATAGGTTGGATTAGCGCTACTATCAGCAATAACACCGATTTCTGATGGTCCTGCAATCATATCAATACCGACAATACCGTAAACTTGCTTCTTAGCAGTCGCCACGAAAATATTTCCGGGACCTGTAATCTTGTCAACCTTTGGAATCGTTTCTGTACCAAAAGCCAAGGCCGCAACCCCTTGAGCCCCACCAACTTGATAAATGCTATCCACACCAGCCAATTTTGCGGCTACTAGAATTGCAGGAACAAAGTGTTCTTGTGGCGGCGTAATCATAATAATCTCTTTAACCCCAGCAATTTTAGCAGGGATGACATTCATAAGAACTGATGATGGATAAGCCGCAGTTCCTCCAGGCACATAAACACCTACACGATTGATGGGACGAATCAACTGACCACGAATAACACCCTCACTTGGTTGGTCCTCAAAACCAGCCTCCAACTGATGCTTGTGGTAAGATTCAATGTTTTCTTTGGCATTAACTAGGGCTTGGTAAACCTCTGGATCAATCTCTTTAAAGGCTTGATCAATCAAATCCTGTCCAACCTCAAAATCAGTCAAGTCAACCTTATCAAATTTAGCTGAATAGTCACGAAGGGCCTCGTCTCCTCGTTTTTTGACATCCTCAATAATGGCTTGAACCGTACTTTCAACGTCTCTATTTTCTTTTGAAAGTTCCAATTGCTCCTGATAAAGAAGCTCAGCAATTTCTTTATTTGTTCCAGTTAATCGTTTCATTCGAACGGTACCTCCTCGTTCCCTACAAGTGATTCAATCTTACGAATGAATGGCAGGACTTCCTTGTTATTTTTCAAAGAAGCCTTGTTCACAATCATTCGTGCTGAAATACGGCAAATATCTTCATAAACTTTTAGGCCATTTGCAACAAGGGTATTCCCTGTTTCTACAATATCGACAATGGCATCTGCTAGACCAATGACGGGGGCAATCTCAACGCTCCCTTGAATCGAAATGATCTCAACATCCTCACCCTTTTGATTAAAATAATCCGTCGCAATGGTTGGATACTTGGTCGCAATACGTTTACGCTTATGGTCATCAGGGTTATAGTCTTCTGTTGATGCTACGGAGAATTTACAAAGACCAAAATTAAGGTCTAACATTTCTAAATAGCCTGTCGGATGTTCGACCAAAACATCCTTACCGACAATCCCAATATCTGCGACACCGTGTCTAACATAGGTAGTCACGTCTGGAGCTTTGACCAAGAGAAAACGGAACCGGTTGTCAGGACTCTCGAAAATCAAATTACGTCCCTTATCGGCCATGAAAGACATATCAAAGCCAGCTTTTTCCAGTAATTTAACCGTATCTTTCTCAATACGTCCCTTGGTCAAGGCAATTGTGATTTGATTGCTAGTCATCCAAGTCACCTCCAAATTCCACATCGTCATGTACTGCTTGATAAACTGAGTCGATATCAATGGCCCAGCCAACCGCTGTTAACTCGGTAGCTCCAAAGCGTTCAAATAGTTTATCGTAACGGCCACCTGATACAAAGGCATCTGGTACCTTGTCACCGAAGACCTTAAACATCATACCCGTGTAGTAAGGCACTGCTGGTAATTGAGCCAAATCAAGCGTCGTCTCTGGGAGACTATCTGATAAACGATTAGTTAAAACTTCCAAACTATCCAAGGCCGTCAAAAAGGCTTCACTGTCCGTTAACTGTCTAGCCTTGGTCAGGACAGCATTTGTCTCACCAAACAAGAAGGGTAACTGCTCCAAGACCTTGTCATATTGACTTGGATTTTCTTTGGTGAACTCCTTAAGACCGGTAATCGATTTATCACGGATATAGGCCGCCAACTCTGCTTCTTTTACAGCTGGAAGGTTTAATTCTTCAAAAATGAGTTGTAGGAGGCGGGCATGTGAAAATTCAAACTTGTAATTTTTGACCCCTGCAGCATCTAGAGCCTCTTTAGCAGAAGCGATTGCTTCTTCCAATGCCTGATGAACTGGAAAACCAATGATTTCCACACCAGCCTGCGTATGCTCATTGGACAAGCCACGCATCTCCTCATTGTAGTTAAAGACTTTTCCAGAGTAAGAAAATTTAATCGGTGTATGAACTTGAGTCGAAGCAATCACGCGCCCAATTTGGCTGGTAATATCAGGACGTAAACTAACAAGATCTCCATTTTTATCAAAGAAATTATAGTTACCATTGTCCACAAGATCACTAAAGACTTCAAAATGCTCTAAGGTTGGTGTCTCAATTCGAAGGAACCCCTTTGTCATCAACAAGTCACAGATACGGTGTTCAATCTGATACATGGTACGGGCACGTTTGAAAAGTTTATCGTGCATTCCTAAGGCTAATGTCGTTTTTTTCATGCTTGTAACTCCTGTATTGTCATTAAGACGCGCTCCATCTCATCCTGCGTCCCAATAGAAATTCGTAGTCTATCTGAAATACGCTCCACTTTTGGAAAATAACGGACATAAATTTTCTTACTTTGGAGGTAGTCAAACAATTGACCTGCAGTCACTCCGTGAGGTTTGACCAAAACAAAATTAGTTTTTGAAGGTAGGATATCAAAACCAATCGCCTGCAATTCTTGGCTAAACCAGTCACGTGTTGCCATAATCTTTGCGCAAGTGTCCTCATAGTAGTCCCAGGACTTAACCGCTGCAGTCGCCAAAACTTCTGCGATGCTATCCACATTATAGGGATTGACTGAATTTTTGACGGCATTGATTACAGCCATTAGTTTAGGACTTCCGATGCCATAGCCGACACGCAGACCAGCAAGGGAGGCATCCTTAGAAAAGGTCCTAGTGATAAACACATTGTCATACTTTTCTAGGAGCGGTAAGGCCGTCTCCCCACCAAAGTTAATATAGGCTTCGTCAATAATCACAACAACCGACTGGTTAGCCTTTACAATCTCCTCAATTTGATTGAGCGGTTTATAAATACCTGTTGGCGCATTAGGATTGGTAATAACAATCCCACCATTTTCAACCAGATAATCTTGAGTAGCTATCTCAAACGAAGAGCTCAAAGGCACTTCTCTAAAAGGGATGTGGTACAAATCTGCCCATACCTTGTAAAAACCATAGGTCAAATCTGGAAACAAAACTTCTTCCTCGCTATTAAAGAAAGCTAGGAAAGCCATTGACAGGATATCGTCTGAGCCATTTCCGATAATCACTTGATCGGCACGCACACCCAACTGTTCAGACAAAGCCTGACGTAAAGCTGCTTGATCCAAAGTCGAATACTTTCGTAACTGATGGGCATCAAAGGATGCTAAAGCTTGATGAACTGCTGGACTTGGTTCATAAGCATTTTCATTAGTATTCAACTTAATGATATTTTTCTCAGCAGGCTGACTACCCGCTACATAGGGTTCAATCTTTCGTAATAATCCCTTGATTTCCATAGTTTATCCTTTCTGTTCAACTCCGACCAAGTGTACTGCCAGCTACACACTCTTAAAAAAGTGTAACAAAAAACGTCCTCGCAAAAATAACTTTTGCAAGGACGTTGGCACGTGGTTCCACCTTAATTCGAACAGGGGTCGCCCCCTCTTCCTCATGAAGTCACAAAGTATCACTTGTAACTCCCAGTCTCTAACGGAACCACCCGTCGTACACTACTGTCATCCAGAGTTCGCATACGCTCTCAAGAATGTGTCGTCTTTGATCTCATGCGTTCTCAGCTTCCCGCATTCTCTGTGAAACGATCTGACTTTTTCTATCAACGATTTTGATTTTAGTTTATTTTACCTGAAAATTTAGAACAAAGCAAGTCTTTTTTGTATATTTTTATAAAAAAATGAATTCCTTGTATATTTAATAGCCAAAACAAACTGCTGTGAAATTGAGTTCAAATAAATAAAAAGTTGATGCGGTATCTTTTTACAAACCAAGTGGATACCTAAAGAGACTTCTGACTGTGATAGCTTAACTGGAAACCACTACTTTTTTCAAGTACTTTCACCACTACAGAAGATCTCGTTCTATCTAAATTCCTATCACAAAAAAATCTTGCTCAGTTATTTTTTATGACAATTTCTTTGTACTATTTCCCAAATTGAAATCATTTCTTCATATTATAATTTGTATATTTATCCTAAATAATTTTTCAAAGCAAGACAAAAAGCCTGAAGCACAGCTCCAAGCTCTCATGGTTAAGCCAATTTTCTAGGTCTGATAAATCCTGTCATAATACTCAAACAAAGTAGCACTGCAGCAACATACCAATAGGGCATATCCACGCTAGTCGTACGGCCTGAGACTTCAACAATACCTTTAACTAAACAAGCACTAGCGACAACAGCGATGGCTGAATTAAAGAGAAGTTTTGAGGCACGATTCTTCACCCAAGACATTCCCAGTCCAGTAAGTAGATAAATAAGTGCTCCAGCCAATGGCGCAAAGAACATCATGCGCATAAACATGGATGATTCACCATAAGAAAAGCGCTCATAAACAAAGGTAAAGACTAGACTAAAAATGGTTAGTCCGATGTAGGTGAAAAAGTGTTTGCTGGCTGATTTTTTAGTAACCGATGTAAACAATATCGCTCACCGCCCTTTCTGAGATTTTATTTCCGTTTGTGGTTGGCTTGTTAATGACTTGACCATTGAAGTACATGGTTGATGAGCCACCACCATCAAGATTGTAAGCTGTCGTCACGCCATAAGATTTCATCAACTCTGCCATTTCATAAAGAGTCAATCCTGACGACTCACTGGTACGACCATCAGAGACAATGACAATATAGTGCACACTGCCGTCACTTTCTTCGATGACTCCGATGGCTGTACGTGGATTGTCAGCCATGGCTTGACCGACCTCTTCATTTTCTGATACAGCTACCTTGCCATTTTCAACCAAGGTTGGACCAAAGGCAAAGGTATTCACCACACCTGAATCAACCAATTTTTGAGCCGTTGTATCGCTCTCCTTAAAGGTCTTGAAGCTACCATCTGAGTAAACGGCAAGGTCCTCGTAATCACTGTTTCGATCAGTATCACGATAGACTTGACCATTCTTAATCACATAACCTGACTGATTAGCCCCATAGTAGTCACCATTGATGGCAAAGATAGCATTGTTTTGCTGAGCAATACTTGATGTCGTGTCAGTGATGTTAGTCCCGTAGGTATTTTGCGCCAAAGCTGTTTTAAGGTAGTCTGCACTTGACAACTTGATATCTGCCACATAGTATGTGGTATCACTGGTTTTACCCGTCGTGATTTTGATATCTATATTGTCATCTTTGTAAGTTGTATCCGTCTTAGTCACCTTACCAGTGCTGGTAGATGCTGTCGACGAAGATGTGCTTGAGCTAGTCGTATTGGCTGAAACCGTTGAGACTGCTGAGGGAATGACAAAGACCTTTAGGAGAGAGTAGACATTTGCCCCCATCAGAAAAAGGGTAAAGAGTAAGGCATAGGCATGCCTTTTGAGAAATTTCATAGAAAACCTCCAATTTTGAAAGATAAGATAGAAACCATAAGTTTCTTTTGCTTGAAATTAGCATAACAAGCAAAGCTTAAAATCTTCTATAAATCCCACAACCACGCTTTTCCTTTAAGTTTTCCTTAAGAAAAAGACAGCTTCAGTTGAAGCTGTCTACGCTATATGATCATATCTTCTGTAATGCCAAATTCTCTCAAGAGCTCCTCAATCTTTTCAAAGTTCAGACGGAAATGCTCCAACTTATGACCATCAGACCCAATAGAATACTTGCAACATCCCAGATCCTTAACAAGGCCCAAGGCATAACGATAAAGATCTTCGTGATGATAGAGATACATACTCTTTGCATTCAGCTCAAAAGCCAAATCATTAGCAAGCATTTTCTGGAAAATGCGTTTGAGCTGCTCCTCATAGGCTTTTAGCTCATCAACAGTCACGTCAAAAAGTCGGAAACCATAGTCAAAATGGGCCAGAACATCTGCGTCCACACGACCAATAGCGTACTCCAACTTGTCCAGATACTCTTGAATAATGCTTGCCTTGTCCATATCAGCTACCTCATCATCAAGATAATCATTGACCCCATTATGGTGAACAGAAAGCAGTTTGAGATCATAGTCCTTCCCATCCAAAAAGTCTAAAATATCGCTTTCTCTAGGCTGGTAATAACCAATCTCGATGCCACGTTTAATACGATTGCCATACTTGAGGTTAAGACTTTCGATTTCGTGACTATAAGCCTCGTACTCGGGCACATCGTCCTGTTTGGTATAAGGATTAGAGAGATCGTAATGCTCAGTCGTTACAATTTCGCCATCAAAATGTGTCAAATAGTCAGTAAAGTTCGCATCCGAATCATAGGAATGATGGGTATGCAAATGGTTATCACGAATAGACATAACTACTCCTTATTTTTCAAATACATTTTAAGCTGCTTACGGGCCAACCAAGTCAGACTCACCATGATTCCCTCATAAATAATAAAGAAAATCACAAAGCACTGAAGAAAGTACTCTTCTGGCAAAACATTGATAATCGGATCCAAGATTGGATTAAAGAGCCAACTGCTATCTCCAGGAAAGAGGGCTTCATGAAAGAGCGTAAAAAAATCATCAAATCCGAGAAAAAGCCCCACAACCCCAATAAGGACTGGCAAGATTGCTAGACTCATATAAAACCTACGATAAAGACCAAAGGTGCCCTTCTTCACATTTCGCCAGAGAGAAGTTGCTGCGGGATAAGCCAGTAGAATAACAAGCCCCTGTACCAAATGAAAGAGCCACTTCACATCATGAAAATGCTTTAGCCCACTCTCCGACGATGGAAAATCAGGCATAGCCAGATGACCAACCCAAGGAAAGGTCAAGTACTGCATGAGGACATTGAAATTATGCCAAAGCTCCGTCTTTCCGATAATGACATAGTCCATAAGATGCATCCAGTCAATATCAAAATAATAGAATCCCCATGCCAGATAAATTGTCACCAGAATAGACAAGGCCAAGAGCCAAATCGGAGTCAGAACAGCATTAATCCTAGTTCGCATCAAAATCCCACTCCGCTAGACTAGCAAGTACGTGGTCTGGTTTGACAGGTAGACCTGCAACCTCTTCCGCCTTGGTAAATCCAGTTGTCACAAGTAGTGTTGGAAAGTCATTTTTAATGCCAGCTGTAATATCAGTCAAGTAATTGTCACCAACCACAATAGTTTGGCTACGTTCTGTCCTAAGGATTTCAAGAGCCTTATTCATGATAATAGCTTTAGGCTTACCGATAATGATTGGTTTCACACGGGTAGCCGCCTCAATAAGGGCCAAGAGGGAACCAGCACCTGGAAGAAGACCACGTTCTGTTGGGATATTCAAATCTGGGTTAGTTCCAATAAATATAGCCCCTTTGTGGATAGCAAGAGTTGCCTTTACCAACATTTCATAAGTGACTTCACGATCCAAGCCCACCACAACATAGGCAGGATTTTCCTCATCTACCGTATATCCCGCTTCCGCAATTGCAGATTTAAGCCCAGTCTCACCGATAACATAAACCGTCTTGCCACGATTCATATCGTTCATGTAGTCAACTGACGCCAAAGTAGCTGTGTAAATGGTCTCAAGAGGCGTTTCCAACTCGCACTGATTACGCAAAAGCTCTTGGACCATCTCTGGTGTACGCATACTGTTATTAGTCACAAAAAGATAGGGAATCTGACGCTTCTGCAACTCCTTAACGAAGGCTTCTCCCTCAGGAATGCGATCCTTCCCCTTGTAAATAGTTCCATCTAAATCAATCAAATAACCTTTATATGTCATCCTACTCGTCTCCTATTTCTTTCCATTGGATAATAGCCTGAGCATGAACATTACCGTCCACACAAATCTGGTGTTGACTGCTCAAACTTTCTTGGTCAAACTCGTAACCTGAATAAATTTCTGATCCATGATGAATTTCCTTAACATACTTGAGGTCAATATGGGCCGGTGTGTACTTGGTCAAAAAGTCCAAATCGAAAACATCCAACATCCACTCCAAGTACTTGCTATTATTAACATGGCCATTCATGTCTAGGTCAAAATAACGCACACGATAAAGCGTCTCAATTGGATTTTCCAAAGCCTTATAACGAGGTCCTCTAATCAACTTTTTAGTCTTATCAGCCCCATAAGGTGCTACCACCTCATCTGGCACTTCGGCTACCTTACGCGTTTCATAATCCATAAGAGCAAAAGTAGTCTTAAAGAGCATGATTTGTTGACCAGTTTCATCCGTGATGTAAAAATTACGGTAACAAAAAATCTTATTATAGGAAACGGCTTCAGTTGTAATGATCACCTTTTCATTGTAACGAGGCAAACGGTCAATCTCAATCGCATAGTCTGTCACAATCCAAACCAGACCGTACTTATCAAAAACTTCCTTATCCGTATTTCCCAGAGACTCTGACTGCATGCCTGATACTTGCAATGAAAAAGCCAATAAATGTGGTAACTTCACCTGATGCATGATATCCGTCTCATAAAACGGAATCTGATAAGGAATACTAAATTTTAATCCCATCTAATCCTCCAAGATAAATTGCTCAGCGACACTATCTCCCAGAAAGAGTCCTCGTTTGGTCATACGAACCACCTCTGGATCCTTGACCAAGAGACCATCTTCCTGTAGTTTTTTCACAATGTCTCCATAAGTATCCGAAAATGACAAACCAAACTTCTCTTCAAAACGTTTGATAGACACACCTGACTTTTTACGTAAACCAAGGAAGAACTCCTCCTCCATCATTTCCGCCTTAGTCAGATGCTCCTCCTGGAGTCTAGCATGACCATCCTCAGCTATAGCCTTTAGATAATGCTGGATAGGTCCTCTATTGCGATAACGAACACCATTGACATAACCAGAGGCTCCAGCACCAACACCATAATACTCATCATTATTCCAGTACATGAGATTGTGACGACTCTCCATCCCAGGTTTGGTAAAGTTGGAAATCTCATAATGCTCAAAACCATTTTTTTCCAACTCTTGGATAATATAGTCAAACATCTCTGCTTCCAAATCCTCAGTTGGCAGATTGAGCTTACCCCGACGCATCTTATTCATAAAGACCGTGTGATGTTCCAATATCAAACTGTAGAGACTTAGATGTGGAATATCCAGTTCCAGTGCCTTTCTCACATTTTCCTTGACCTGATCCATGGTTTGACCAGGTAGAGCATAAATGAGGTCAATGGAAATATTATAGAAACCAGCAGACTTCAAGCTATCAATGCTTTCATAAATCTGTGCTTGATTGTGACTGCGACCAATTTGACGCAAGTGCTTGTCATCAAAAGTCTGAACCCCTAAAGACACCCGATTAACAGCAGATTTTTTGAGTACTTCAATTTTATCAACCGTCAAATCACCAGGATTGGCCTCAATGGTAAACTCCTCCAGCTTTGACAAATCCAAGTTCTTCTGAAGATGACTTAAAAGGTAGTCCAATTGCTCGGCAGAAATAGCTGTTGGGGTCCCTCCACCAATATAAAGCGTGCGAAGCTCCTTGATATCTAAAAGCTCCCACTCACGAATCAAAGCCCGTAGGTAGTCATCAACGGGCTGATTTTTAATAAAGACCTTGGAAAAGTCACAATAATAACAAATTTGTGTGCAAAACGGAATGTGCACATAGGCTGACGTTGGTTTTGTTTGCATGTAACTATTCTACCATTTTTTAAGCAGAAATGAGACCTTGAAAAATAAGAGTTTAAAGCGAAAAAAGAAGCAATCTCTCCAAATAGCTTCTTTCCTTTATTTTGTTAATGAAAATGGGAAAGCTTTATAGTTGCTATAATCAAAGGTTGGTCCCAAATCAGAGATAAATTGAACTGGCGTGTAAGTTCCATTTTCAAGAATAAAACCAGGCTTAGCTTGGAAACCAGCTCCCCCTAGTCCAGTAATACCAGGAAGCAAGGTTGAAAAATCGCCACCCTCCCAAACGTAGAGATTACCAGAAATTTGAACAGCTTTTGCAGTTGTTGAACTTTGACGATAGGGTTCGTAATCGACATTGAAATTAGCTTTTGAAGTGATGTTTCCATCAGCATCAACTGTAAAACTAATGTCTGTTGCTTGAGGACTCGTACCTGTCCAAGTTCCTACTAATGCTGCTGGGACAGGAGCGTCACTTTGAGTATCAGTTGTTGCTTGACTAGACTTGTTTGACTCAGAAGCAGCGCTACTACTTGTTCCTGCTTGAGCATTATTTCCTGCTGTGGCTTGATTTTTTGAAGAGCTAGCTTCAGGAGCACTCACTTCTTCTTGACCTTGAGAATCCTTTGAAGATGAATCCTCTGTCTTAGTCTTTTTAGCAGATTTCTTTTCAGAAGTTTTTGTTTTTGCTGATGACTTCACAACTTTAGAAGTTGACGTTGTAGATGATGCTGCAGTGTCTTTTTCTGACTTAGAGCCACATCCGACAAGTGCTGTAGAAACAGCTACAGACAACAAAACAAGGGAACAAACACGAATAACTTTTCTTTTCATTTTCATAAACCTCTTTTCTATATGTCTATTATATCTGTTTTGTTACAAATATCAAGTATTTTGTGTAATTTTCGTAATATTTATGTAATTAATTGTATCACTGTCATAAGTTAATAGGTCCTTGAAACCAAAAAAACTATCACTCCCATAGGAATAATAGATTTTGGGCTATTATTTAATTACCTCCTATCTGCGAAAGGTATCCTGATTAGTGCTTTTCTTCTCTTTCAAGATAACCTTTATAAGAGAGAAGGTTAAAGCTATCCTCTAAGAGAATAATGCGCTTACCACCATCTACAAGGACATAATAGTATGACTTGCTCGCATCGTGGTAGATGTCATTAACACTCTTAGCCTGAAAACCATGTGACTTAAGAGACTTCTGTATTTTAGCAAACTCTTTTTGCACCTTATCATTATCTATACTGCCTGATTGATCCACCAGATATTCTTTTAAAGGCTTAGCAATTAAGATATCTTTACCATCAGAATCTGTAGTAACAACCCCATTTTCAGAGATAGTCCCTTCTCCTTCTGAATCATCATCGGAATCAAATTTTTTCCATTGCCCAACAAAAACTTTTGGAACCGCTGCCTTATGAAAAAGACATGTCTTTTTTAAATCTTTGGTACTTCTTGATCCATAGTAGAGGTCTGATAAGAATAAATCTAGAACTAAGTTTGTCCCATCTTTCTGAATCAGATTATAGTATCCAAACACTTTCGTCTTTACCAGGATGATCTCTTTTGTCTGTAATTGGTATTTCTTGTCAAAATCAGCAATCGTTTTTAGTTTTGAATCACTGACGTCCTCTAAGCTTGTTTCAAACTTCTGTCTTACTTTCTGGCCAATAGAGATTTCTTTGATTTCTTCTTCCCTATGTCCTGCAACAAGTTTTGACTTTTTCCCACTTAACTCATAAACCAAACCAGCATTATTACCATTTACCCACAAGCCACCCAAGTTTGTTCCTTTGGAAGAAAACAAAAAGAGGCCAAGACTTGTTGCTACAACAAGAAATAAAGCAATCCCAAGACCAATAAAAGTCTTCTTGCCAAACTTTTTCTTCTTAACAAAGACCATTTGTTGTGAATAAGCTGGGTTGACCATTTGACTATTCATTTGATTTGGTAAAGGCATGGCTCCTTCAGTCACAGACTTTCCATTGTTAGAAAAAGTAGCTTGTTTTCCTTCCATAACAAATTCACCATTTAGAAGGGCCTGCTGACACTCCTGAATAGTGGGCTTACGATTATTAATCGCTTCAAAATATTCAATCCATTCTTTTCTATTCATCATCTCTCCTAATATTTCTTAATAGAAAAATCTATCACTAGCTTGGAAGTGATAGATTTCCCAATTATTTAAGCACTTCTTGTGTCTTAGCGTAGTTAGCTTCAACAGCTTCTTTTTCGGCTTTCCACCAGTCTTGGTGATCTGTGTACCACTTGATTGTTTCTTCCAAACCTGATTCAAAGTTTGTGAATTGTGGTTCCCAACCAAGTTCTTCACGCAATTTTGTTGAGTCAATAGCGTAACGCAAATCATGACCAGCACGGTCTGTTACACGATCGTAAGCATCTTTGGGTTGCCCCATTTTTTCAAGGATAAGCTCGAGCACTTCCTTGTTGTTCTTTTCACCATCGGCACCAATCAAGTAAGTTTCACCGATACGACCTTTAGTGAGGATAGCCCAAACACCAGTTGAGTGGTCGTTAGTGTGAATCCAGTCACGGACATTTTTACCTTCACCATAAAGTTTTGGTTTGATACCTGACAAGATGTTGGTGATTTGACGTGGGATAAATTTTTCGATGTGTTGGTATGGTCCATAGTTGTTTGAGCAGTTTGAAATAGTTGCCTTAACACCAAATGAACGCACCCATGCTTTAACGATAAGGTCTGAAGCAGCCTTAGTTGATGAATAAGGTGATGATGGGTTGTATTTTGTTTCTGCTGTGAATTTTTCACCAGGACCTTCACCGTGTCCAGGAAGATCTTCGCGCAATGGAAGGTCACCATACACTTCGTCTGTTGATACGTGGTGGAAACGAATATCGTATTTACGAGCAGCTTCCAAGAGTGTGTAAGTACCAATGAAGTTTGTGTGGATAAATGGTGATGGGTCGTTCAATGAATTATCGTTGTGGCTTTCAGCCGCATAGTGAACGATAGCATCAGCCTTAGCAGCCAATTTATCAACCAATTCAGCATCAGCAATATCACCAACAACCAATTCAACACGGTCACCAAGGATTTCTTCAATGTTGGCACGGTTACCAGCGTAAGTGAGTTTGTCAAGGACAGTCACATGTACGTCTGGATGATTGTTGTAGACATAGTGTACGAAGTTTGAACCGATGAAACCTGCGCCACCAGTTACGATGATGTTTTTGTATTCAGTCATTTTATCTCCAAAAAATATTGTTTTTTTCTTAATCGTTCCTTAAATCAATCTTTTTTAGCTTTCCTTAGGTGAGCACGGACGTCAGCGAACTTCGAAGAAGTTCCATGACTAAGTTTTGAGCCTAATGTCTCAAAACCTCCGAGCACCTGAAACACAATGGTTCAGGTGCTTTTCTCACGGCGGAAAGCTATTCATATAGCTCGCTTCGCTCGTTTATAACAAAGCTAAAAACTATATAATGATTTTCTTAATTGTTTTAAGAGCTATATTCTTACAAATCCTCTGGTTTGAGGGGTTTAACGTCTTTGAGCAATGGGTGATTTTTATCTGCTTCTGAGACTTCTGCTTCTTCCAAGTTTTCCCACTTAATATCAAGGCTTGGGTCAGCATAATTGACAAAGGCGTATTTAGGTTTAAGTTCAAGTGCCCAGTAATCGTTTACGAGGTAGCTATATGACACTTTGTCAGACAAAACTTGGAAACCATTGGCAACACCACGAGGAACAAAGATTCCTTTTGAGGCATCAATAACAGTTTGATAAGTATTCCCAAACGTTTCACCTTCACGGAGGTCAACCCAAGTTCCAAGAACCTTTCCTTCATCTGCTACTGAGATGTATTTATCCCAAGGCTCAGCATGCAAGCCACGCAAAACATTTTTACGTGAGAAAGAAACGTTATTTTGCAATTTTCCTTCTGCAAAGAATGACTCTGGAAAACCAAGTGGCAACATCTTTTCCTTTTGGAAGTTTTCCTTGAACCATCCACGGTTATCTCCATGAACAGGAATATCAAATTCAAGCAGACCTGGGATAGCATCAATCTTGCGGGCAGCTAGTTCTTTACCAAAAAATTGTTCAGTCATTATGCTTCTCCAATCAAACGGAGCAAATATTGTCCGTATTCGTTTTTCTTAAGTGGTTGTGCCAATTCAAGAACCTGTTCTTTAGTGATATAACCCATGCGATAGGCAATCTCTTCAAGGTTAGCTACTTGGACATTTTGCAAACGTTGAACTGTCTCGATGTACTGAGCAGCTTGCAAGAGACTTTCGTGAGTGCCTGTATCCAACCAAGCAAAGCCACGTCCCATAAGCTCAACAGAGAGGTCTCCACGTTCTAGGTAAGCCTTGTTAACATCTGTGATTTCAAGTTCGCCACGAGGACTTGGCTTGATATTTTTAGCAATTTCCACAACATCATTGTCATAGAAATAAAGTCCAGTTACAGCAAAGTTTGATTTTGGATGCTCAGGTTTTTCCTCGATTGAGATGGCATTCATATTGTCGTCAAATTCAACAACTCCAAAACGTTCTGGGTCCTTAACTTGATAACCAAAGACTGTAGCGCCTTTTTCCTTAGCTTCAGCACGTTGAAGCATGGCAGAAAGACCATTTCCATGGAAAATGTTATCCCCGAGGACAAGTGCAACACTATCGTCACCAATGAAGTCTTCACCAATGATAAAGGCTTGAGCCAATCCATCTGGACTTGGTTGTACTGCGTAAGAAAGGGAAATACCGAACTCAGAACCATCACCAAGGAGCTCTTCAAAACGTGGAAGGTCCTGTGGCGTTGAGATGATGAGGATTTCCTTAATACCAGCCAACATAAGCGTTGAAAGTGGATAGTAAATCATTGGTTTATCGTAAATCGGCATCAGTTGTTTTGATGCAGCACGTGTCAATGGATACAAACGTGTCCCTGAACCGCCTGCAAGAATAATACCTTTCATAAGAAGGCTCCTTTTTTCTCTAATATATTACCTATATTTTAGCATTTTTCGGCCCTCTTGTCACGGTAAACCCTATGTTCTTAAGCTTTCATTAAGAAAATCACAAGTGTCCATTTTCTTAATCCAATCAAAAAAGGATTTCGATTGAAACCCTTTTCGATTGAAGACAACTTCTTGATATATTCCCCTTGGGAAGTGTGATTATCATCCTCTTAGTGTCTTTGTGCACTCATCCAGTCAAAGATACTGTTATAAGTTTGACCATTGACACTGGCACGAGAGCCTCCTCCATTAGTTGGATCAGTGGCTACCATACCACTATATCCGTCCCAATTTTTCGTATTTTCAGGATGCTGAACGCCAATCACCTGGTCATGGAAGAAATAAATCCAAGCCCAATGACCATCATACTCTGTGCCAGGAAGATCAGTCCCAGTCGCTGTTTCAAAGTATGAGAACCACTTGTTAGTAGCTCCAGAGGTAATCAAGCTCTTATATAAAGGCAAGACACTATTTTCTGGTTGTACTGTTGCGTCTGCCTTCGTGTGAATCAACCACATAGGCTGGTTCTTCAGTTTATCAATCCCAGATTGGTCAACAGTTAATGGCGCTGCAATTGGAACGAGAGCTGCAAAATAATCTGGATAGGTTGCTCCCATGGTCAAGACCATACCACCACCATTTGAAACTCCCGCAAGATAGATTCGTCCCTTATCTACCTCAGGGTGATTAGCTAGGTAGGTATCGATGGTCTCTTTGAGTTGGGCTGCATTATCCGACCCCCAAGGTGTCTGCGTTTGAACAGCTAGAACATTAACCCCACGCGCCTGATCACCAGTTGTTAAGAAATGACCTTGAATCTCAGGCTGGGTAAGCGCATAGACGTCATTTGAAAGAAGCGGAATATTCATGTCTGTCCCTCTTTCACCAATGCCGTGTAACCAGACTATCAATGGTTTGGTGCTATTTCCCGTACCGGTCTGGGCACTATAAGCCGCATACTGCATGTTACCTACCTGTCCTCGCTCGTCGAAAACTTCCGTCGTTGGCATCAAACGATTGTTGATGGCATCTTGCTCAGATGAAACCATCTGTGACTGACTACTACCCTCTGCCACTACTGACAAATCTTTCATCGACACCATATAACTTTCCAGCCATTGATTGGTCCAAGTAGAAAGGTTGAAATACATAGGTTCAGCATTCCCACCCATGTTGTAGCGATTATAAGATGGTAGGCTCAATTCAAGCGTCACATACTTGCTATTGTCATAATAGACCACATGCCCCTGATCATCAGACACATAAGAGTTCGTTACCTGACGACTGACCCCTGCTGTTGTAACCTGAGTTGAGCTGTGGACAACCTCTGGCGTGACCTTCTGATTAAATTCAAAAATGACTTTGGTTACAGTAGGACCAAACTCATAACTTTCTAGAACAATACTTGTCTTTGTCACAGCCAAGTCTTCTGCTGCCCCTGCTTTGACAGATAGGCCTAAACTTATGGCTAGCAAAGTAACAATGACTGTCACATAAACTTTAACTTTTTGGAACATAGTCCCTCCCCTTTTTTATTAGTATTCACCTACAATCGATGAACAGTTACTATTTTATCATTTTCTAATTAAATAAGAAATAGATATAAATAACTCTAATAAAAAAGGATCAGCTAGCATCCCTCAATAAGGAGAAATAGCTAACTGATCCATAAATTTCAATATATTGGAGGGTTTTAATACTATTAGTCTTTTTTCTTAACGTACTGAGACACTGGATAGTCTGAACTGTCCAAACTACCAAGTCGGTTCATAGCCAATTCAACCAGATTTTTTCCAATCAGTGGCCCCGTCGTAAGCCCTGAAGATCCTAAACCAGAGGCGACAAAGACACCCTCAAGTTCTGGAACTTCTCCAAAGAAAGGAGAGAAATCACTCGTGTAGGCTCTAGTTCCCACACGTTCTGAGAAGGACTTGGCAGTACTTAGGTCATGGAAATAGGTCTTAGCCTCCTCCTCCAGACTTGCAAGTACAGTCTCATCAACTGTCAAATCAAAGCCTTGGTCATTTTCATGGCTGGCCCCTACCGAAATCTTGCCACCAGCAAAAGGAATGACATCCAATTCGCCCTCTGGCATCAGAACAGGTAATCTACCAGTATCCATACCCTCAAAGAAATAGTCACGCAATTGACCCTTTTGGGGGCGGACGTCTACTTCGAAACCAAGGGGTTCAAGCGTTTGACCTAGCCAGGCACCACAAGCGAGAATGACCTTATCAAAAGTTTGACCATTAATCTCGTAGGTGCCATTGTCAAGAGGAGAGAGTGTGACTGTCCCCTCTACCTTTTCAAAACCTGAGGCATCAATCAAAGTAGCTGTTAATTCTGCCCCCTCCACTCTAGCTCCTCCAGAAGCATAAAGATAACGGTCAAATCCAGTAAATTCCGGGAGGTCGGCAACATTTTTTATAGAAAGTTCACCAATAATGGGTGATTCTTCTAGCCTAGTTTCTGCATGCTGATACAAACCGTCCAACTTACTATCATCTTTCTTGAGAAGGGCTACACCAGACTGATCATAGAAGCTCGTGTCATAACCATCAGTTTCAAGATCTGAAACTAAATCTTGGTAAAAATCGGCTCCCAATCGAGCCATTCGATACCAGGCCTTATTACGACGCTTGGAAAACCAGGGGCTGATAATCCCTGCTGCTGCCTTGGTTGCTTGCCCAAGACCATGATCAAATACTGTAACCTCTGCGTCTTTTTCTTTTGATAAGTAGTAGGCAGCCGTTGAACCGACGATACCTGCACCAACAATTGCAATTTTCATTTTTTACTCCATCTATTTGAAAAGAGCTGAGTCCTATATCAATAGGCACAGCTCTTTAGTATTTTTAACCTAAGGCCACGTCCATAACCATCATGACGACAAAGCCAACCATGAGCCCCAAGGTTGCGACGTCAGTATTACCATTGGTTTGTGATTCAGGAATCAATTCCTCCGTTACCACAAAGATCATGGCACCAGCCGCAAAAGCCAAAGCATAAGGAATAATCACCATCATCCACAAGACTAGAGCAGCTCCCATAACAGCTCCTATAGGCTCCACGATAGCTGACATCGAGCCCCAATAAAAGGCCTTGATACGAGATTTTCCATCTGCTCGAATAGGAATAGAGAGGGCTGCACCTTCAGGGACATTCTGCAAACCAATACCTATAGCTAGACCAATGGCTCCCATAAGACCCGCGAATGTCATATTGCCACCAGCCAAGGCTCCGAAAGTCACACCGACTGCTAATCCCTCTGGAAAATTATGAATGGTGATAGCCAAAAAGAGCAGGGCTGTCTTGGACAACTTTTTCTTACGAGGTTGAATACCTTCTGCTTTAGAGATGTCATTCCCCAAATGCAAATGGGGAACGACGGCATCAATCAAACGAAGGGCAACACCTCCAAGCAAGAAACCAGCTGCCGCAGGGAACCATGACCACTTCCCATAGCCATTTTGAGTCGCATAAGTTAAAGAAGGGTCCAAAAGCGACCAAAAAGAGGCCGCAATCATGACACCTGCCGCAAAGCCCATCATGATATCTAGCAATTTACGGCTAATATTCTTGAAGAAGAAAACAATGGCCGATCCGACAATGGTACAGCCCCAAGTAAAAAGACCAGCAATCAAGGCCAAAAAGACCACATTTTGATGTAAAAGCCAAGTCACAGACACATCCTCCTACAAATGGTCAAAAGGATTGGTTGAGGACTGACTTTCAAGTATGGTCACATTCCAATCATGCTCAAGTTTCCAAGCCTCAAGTTTCTCAGCAATCTTTGAGATAAAAAGGGCTTCGATATGGTGCCCAGGATCAATTGCCAAGAGACCATTAGTAATCATTTCCTGTCCTGTATGGTAGTAAATATCACCAGTGATGAAGACTTGTGCCCCCTTTTCCAAAGCATCCTTGTAAAATCCTTGACCGCTACCCCCACAAATAGCCACACGGCTAACTAGAGGATTGTCATGATTATAACGAACCAAGCGAACACTATCTAAGCCAAAAACAGACTTGACTTTAAGAGCAAGTTCTTCAATAGTCTGAGGCACGATATCACCCACTCGACCGATTCCATGATTTCCAGAAGTCTGCGTTAAATAAGTGGTGTCTTTAATATCAAGTAAGTCACAGAACCAATCATTAAGCCCATTATTAACGACATCAATATTAGTATGACTCACATAGACTGCAATATCATGCTTAACCAGGTCAAGTAAAATATCTCGGTCAGGCGAAGACACCAAATCCTTAACTGGACGAAAAATTGGAGCATGTTTAGCAATAATGAGGTCCACACCTTTTTCAATGGCTTCGGCTACCGTATTTTCACGAACATCCAAAGTAACCATGACCTTCTGAATCTCTTTGTCCAGACTACCAATCTGCAAGCCAACCACATCACCTTCCATAGAAAGCTCCGGTGGACAAAATTCTTCATAAGTCTTAATAAGTTCACTATCTAACATGATTCAAAACCTCCTTAATGGTTTGAATTTTATCTTCAATAGCTGTACGATCAGCCTGATTGGCCAGTGGAATGGATCCTAAAGCAAGCTCTAATTTATTGATTTCGCGTTGCCATTTGAGCTGGAAAACCTGAGATTGGTCTTTCATGAGATAAGGACCAAAACGCACTTCCTTGTCCGAAAGGCTCATGTGTCCAGCTTCTGCCACCATGATTTCGTAGTATTTGCCATTTTCAGTCATGATAGACTCTGCAATAATCTCAAAACCATTTTCCATCAACCAGATACGGAGATCATCTTCACGATTATTTGGTTGTAAAATCAGACGGTTTACGCCCTTAAGTTTGTCCTTTCCAGCATCAAGGATATCCGCAATAAGACGTCCCCCCATGCCACAGATTGTGATGGTTGTGACAGCATCAGAAGGTTCGAAGGCAGCCAAGCCATTAGCCAAGCGCACCTCGATTTTATCTTGGAAACCAGAAGCTGAGACATTTGCAAGAGCAGACTCATAAGGGCCTTTTACCACTTCTCCAGCAATAGCTGAAGTAATCAGGCCTTTTTCAAGTAAATAAATCGGAAGATAGGCATGATCACTGCCTACATCCAAGAGTTTTGCACCTTTGGGAACATAGGTTGCTACGTCCTTGAGGCGTTGAGATAATTGTACGTACATATTTCATCTTTCTATTTTTTTAAGTCTATTTAATTATATCAAAAAAGGAAGTTGGTAAGAAATGGTTTTAACACATTTCCTAACAACTTCCTTTTTGCTTATACTTTCTCGCCTGTAAAGACGAAGAATTTAGAAATAATATAGTTCAATACAATGATAAGGACCTGAGAGAAGAGGCTCTCGATACCGTTTACCCAAGCATGACTATGACCAACAAATTGACCAATAATTTCTGGATAGGTATCGACTAAGAAATAGGCCAGTGCCAAATCCAAGACCAAGGTCAATAGGCGAGCACCCACGAACTTAACAAAGCGCGTAACCATACCTGTCTTTTCCTGATTAAAGACAAACATGTCATTTGTAAAAAAGGCAAAGATTATGGCAATCACATTCGCTAAGACTGCTGAAAGTGTTCCTTGTTGGGTAAACTGGAAAATCAAAGTACGACTGACCATATAGACCAAAGTTGCCAAGACACCAAAGAAAAGGTACTTGAAAACTTCGGTGGCCATGAAGGCTCTGAGCTTAGCTATCATACTTAGTCCAATCCAATTTCTGCACGAACAACATCGGCAATCGTATCAACATAGTAGTTCACTTCATCATCTGTTGGGGCTTCTGCCATAACACGAAGAAGAGGTTCGGTACCACTTGGACGAACCAAGATACGTCCATTTCCAGCCATCTCAGCTTCCATTTTTTCAATGATAGCGGCAATTGTAGGAACTTCCATAGCCTTATCTTTCATGCTATTTTCCACACGGATATTAACCAATTTTTGTGGATAGATGGTCACTTCTGAAGCCAATTCAGACAAGCTCTTACCTGTTTCAACCATGACTTTAGTCAATTGGATTGCTGTCAATTGACCATCACCAGTTGTGTTGTAATCCATGATAATAACGTGTCCAGACTGTTCACCACCAAGGTTGTAGCCGTTTTTACGCATTTCTTCGACAACATAACGGTCACCAACAGCTGTCACTGCCTTATTAATGCCTTCGCGGTCAAGTGCCTTGTGGAAACCAAGGTTTGACATAACTGTTGTTACAATAGTATTTTTAGCCAACTCGCCTTTTTGAGACAAATGTTTACCAATGATATACATCACCTTATCACCATCAACAATATCGCCATTTTCATCAACAGCGATGAGACGGTCACTGTCACCATCAAAGGCAAGACCAATAGCTGAGCCAGTTTCTTTAACCAAGGCTTGCAACTGCTCTGGGTGTGTCGAACCAACACCAGCATTGATGTTAAGGCCATCAGGTTGGTCACCAATAACAGAGATTTCTGCGTTCAAGTCAAGGAAAATGTTACGTGCAGATACCGCAGCTGCTCCATTAGCCGCATCCAAGGCAACTTTCATGCCACCGAGGTCAACACCTGTAGCCACCAAGAATTTTTCGTATTTACGAAGACCCTCTGGATAATCCACAAGTGTTCCAAGTCCCTCAGCTGAAGGGCGTGGAAGCGTATCTTCTGCAGCATCGAGAAGGGCTTCAATTTCCGCTTCACGCGCATCATCCAATTTAAAGCCATCGCCACCAAAGAACTTGATACCATTATCAAGAGCTGGATTATGGCTGGCTGAAATCATAACACCAGCACTTGCATTTTCCGTACGGACCAAGTATGAGACGCCAGGTGTCGCAAGTACTCCAAGTTTGTAGACTTCAATACCCACTGAGAGCAAACCTGCTACTAAGGCAGATTCCAACATCTCACCAGAGATACGTGTATCACGTGCCACAAAAACTTTAGGACGGCCAGTCTCATGTTGGCTAAGCACATAACCACCAAAACGACCTAATTTAAAGGCCAATTCAGGCGTAAGTTCAACGTTTGCTTCTCCACGAACACCGTCTGTTCCAAAATATTTACCCATAATTTTATTATTAGTGCTTGAGCACTAAATCCTCCTTAAACTGTGATGCTGTTTAGCAAGAGTCAATCTAGTGAAATCTATCTAGACAATCTAACTTTATAAGATTTCGCCAATATTTTCAACCCTTGATTTTAAACATTTTTAATTGGTTACATTTTTATGAGATTAGTCCCTCTCAATCCCATCCATTATACATGAATTTAGGAAAAATGTAACTCCCCTATTTTTGCGTAACTTTTAAGTTAACCTTAACAGTGCCAGGCTGAATCGTAACACCTTCTGCCTTAAGGTCTATTGTTTTTGAAGTGTCCTTAGTCACTTGGCTAATGTCAACAGGGACTGTAATGCTATCAATCTTATCCATAGCTTCTTGGCTACCAACAATAGTCACATGTCCACGATTAAAGCTATAGCTAATACTAGACACATTGCTAGCCTTATCTCCAGTCAGTTCGACCTTAACAGGAACAGATTTGCTTAATTTTCGTAAACTAATCTTGGCATGCACCTTAGCTGGTGAGATTGAACTTGCTAGGACTGTTCCATTTGTCGAAACTGCTTGAAGGACCAAGTTCCCATCATAATCTTCAGACAGGTTGGAATCGCCTTCCAATACTGCTTGAACATGATCAATCTGGTTAATGATATCTTCACTCGACGTCACCTCTACCTTGGTTGCATCCAGGCTAACTTTTTTAACTTCATAGCCATTTGCTAACTTATCTGATGTGATGTTAGCTACGACGTCAAAGGTCTTGCTGGCTTTTTTACCAATAGTCGCTGTCAAGGTTGATGGCGATACTTGCGCAGACATTCCAGCTGGAAGATCCTTAACCTGAATAGGTACTCGACTGGTTCCTTGACCCAGATTCGACAAATCAGCAACTAATTTAAAGTGACGCGTATCACTACTTGTCTCAGTCGTTAAAGCCAGCTGTGTTGTCGCTGTCAAATAGACTTCGGCATCATAGGAATAACCACTGATAAAGTATTTATCACTATCATATTTAATATCCACAGGAACCGACTCAACGGTTTGTGTAAAGGTATTAGATGCACTTGAACTATTGTTTTTATTTTGCGTATTTCCCGACCATGCCGTGAAAAAGAGTACCACAGCAAAGAAGAGAGCAACTAGCATCTGCCATAAACGATCGTTTTTAAAGAAATTTACGAAACGCTTCATTTTTTACTACCTCCAATCCAACGTTGGAAGAATGACTGACGTGGTTCTTGTTCTTTCAACAAGATAAGACTCAACTCTTGTTCAAATTCTTGAACCGAGAGATCATGGATGAAATTCCCCTTGTAAGCAATTGAAATCGCACCAGTTTCCTCAGACACAACAAAGGTCAGTGCATCTGTCTGTTCTGAAAGACCAATGGCAGCCCTATGTCTAGTTCCAAACTCTTTGGAAATCTTATTAGATTCCGTCAATGGAAGATAAGAACAAGCCGTCGCAACCTTGTTATCTCTGATGATAACAGCCCCATCATGAAGCGGTGTATTTGGGATGAAAATATTAATTAACAGTTCCCCAGTCACCACTGCATCAAGTGGAATACCTGTCGCAATCTGCTCTTGTAAGGTCTGAGTCTGTTCAATAGAAACCAGCGCCCCAATCTTACGAGGACTCATGTACTTAACAGCTTTAACGAAAGCTTGAACCAACTTCTCATCTGAGCTAACCTCTTTATTTTGCAAAAAATGCTGAGGCGTACGTCCAAAGGTTTCAAGTGCAGAACGAAGCTCTGGCGCAAAGATTACAACCGCCGCAATGGCTCCATAGTTGATAACCTGATTCATCAAATAAGAAATCGTCGTGAAGCCTATAAAATCAGAAATCAGTTTGACTAAAATAAATAAGACAACCCCTTGAACAAGGGTCATAATTTTTGTCCCTCGTAGGGCCCTAATAAAACGATAAATTAAAAAAGCAACAATCAATATGTCCAAACTATTGACGATAACTTTCAGCGGACTATCAAAGAGTGACCGCCAAAAATCAATATCAATGGACGAAAGTATTCCCATACATATCACACTTTCTTTTAATTTTTAAACAGTTTCTATTATACCACGAATTCTAACTATTTTGAGACTACAATCACTACTTTTTGTGATAAAATAAATTCATGACTATGAAAACTACCATGGGAATTCTAGCGGGAAAAGCTAGCCATTTCGTCCTTTCAAAATTGGGACGTGGCTCAACCCTGCCTGGAAAAATCGCCCTTAAATTTGACAAAGATATTTTAGACACTTTAGCCAAGGATTACGAGATTGTCGTTGTCACTGGAACCAATGGTAAGACTCTGACAACAGCTTTAACAGTAGGAATTCTTAAAGAAGCTTTTGGTGAGATTGTGACCAACCCTAGTGGAGCCAACATGATCACAGGAATCACTTCTACTTTCCTAACAGCTAAAAAAGCCAAGTCTGGTAAGAAAATCGCTGTCTTGGAAATTGACGAAGCTAGTCTTCCTAAAATCACTGAATACATCACTCCAAGTCTTTTTGTCTTCACAAATATTTTCCGTGACCAAATGGACCGCTATGGTGAAATCTATACCACTTATCAGATGATTTTAGATGGTGCTGCTAAGGCACCTGAGGCCACTATTTTGGCCAATGGGGACAGTCCTCTCTTTAATTCTAAAGAGGTGGTCAATCCTGTACGCTTCTATGGTTTTGACACTGAAAAACACTCTCCAGAGCTGGCACATTATAATACCGAAGGAATTGTCTGCCCTAAATGTGAGAGCATTCTTCAGTATCGCCTCAATACTTATGCTAATTTGGGTGACTATGTATGCCTCAACTGTGACTTCCACCGTCCAGAATTAGACTATAAGCTAACAGAGTTGACTAAAATCACTAACACTACTTCTGAATTTGTCATTGATGGACAAGATTACAAGATTAATGTCGGTGGTCTTTATAACATCTACAATGCCCTTGCTGCCGTCTCTGTCGCTGAATTCTTCGGAGTGGCTCCAGAGCAAATCAAAGCTGGTTTTGATAAGAGTCGTGCTGTCTTTGGACGCCAAGAAACCTTTAAGATTGGTGACAAATCATGTACTCTCGTACTAATTAAGAATCCAGTAGGAGCCAGCCAAGCTCTCGATATGATTAAACTTGCAGATTATCCGTTTAGCTTGTCAGTCCTTCTTAACGCCAATTATGCTGATGGTATTGATACTAGCTGGATTTGGGATGCCAACTTTGAAAGCATTATCGAGATGGATATCCCTGAGATTAATGCTGGTGGTGTTCGCCATTCTGAAATTGCCCGCCGCCTTCGTGTGACTGGCTATCCAGAGGATAAGATTACGCAAGCAGAAAAACTTGAAGATATTATGGCCTTGATTGAAAAACAAGATTGCGATCATGCCTATATCTTGGCGACCTATACTGCCATGCTTGAATTCCGTGATATTCTTGCTCAACGTCATGCTGTCGGAAAGGAGATGAACTAATGACTTATACTTCACTCAAATCTCCAGAAAATCGTGACTACACCTATGACCTAAATGTTGCCCACCTTTATGGTAATCTACTCAATACCTACGGTGACAACGGAAATGTCCTTATGATCAAATACGTGGGTGAAAAACTTGGTGCTAAGATGACCTTCGACATCGTTTCAGTTGGTGATGACTTCGACAAGGACCACTACGACATGGTCTTCTTTGGAGGTGGTCAAGACTACGAACAATCCATCGTTGCTAAAGACCTCCCAACTAAGCGTGAGGCTATTGGTCAATTCATCCAAGATAACAAAGTAATTCTTGCCATCTGTGGTGGTTTCCAACTTCTTGGTCAATATTACATCCAGGCTAATGGTGTCCGCATTGATGGTATCGGTGTTATGGGCCACTACACCCTTAATCAAGAAAATAATCGTTATATTGGTGACATTAAGATCCATAACGAAGAGTTCGATGAAACTTACTATGGCTTTGAGAATCACCAAGGGCGTACCTTCCTCTCTGATGATGAAAAACCACTTGGAAAAGTGGTCTACGGTAATGGTAATAACAAGGAAGACGATTCTGAGGGTGTCCACTATAAAAATGTTTATGGTAGCTACTTCCATGGACCAATTCTTTCTCGTAACGCCAACCTGGCCTACCGTTTGGTCACTACTGCCCTTCGTAACAAATATGGCCAAGACATTAAATTGCCAAGTTACAATGACATTCTTTCAAGCGAAGTCGCTGAAGAATACGCAGATACTAAATCAAAAGCAGAATTTGAAAAATAATTCTATGACATAGCAAAATAGCGAAACCCTAAGGGTTTCGCTATTTTTTCATATCTATTTCCAAAGTCGTCTTTTCTTCAATCTGTCTTCAATTTTTCGATTATCAATCCTTAGAATGGCAATCATATCAAACAAGAGCCAAGTTCGTTTAGGATAAACAATGTATTTGGGAGACCAAATTGGAGAGAACTTCTCCTTATAACGTTGGAGCCCACTAAAAGAGTAAAAACGCTGCGCAAAGACATAGACCAAATTGGCAACCTTCTCTTCCAAAAAACTATCTTCTTCAGTACCCACATTCGCGAGTGGAGCCATTCCCATATCAAAGTACTGCTTTCCTTCTGCTTGGAAGTACTGGAAGAGTTTCACAAAGAGGTAATCCATGATGCCTTCAGGTGCCTTTTCAAAGTCATAACGCATAAGGTCAATCGTCGCCACCCGTTTGTTTTTGGTTGGCATGATATTGGCAAAGGCTACAATTTCTCCCTCCTCACTCTCAACAATAGCAATCGGTGCTTGCTGCAAATAGGCTACATCAAAGAAACCAAGAGAGAACCCCTTCTCCTTACGACCGTTAAGCCAAATATCTGAGACAGCCTTCATTTCTTGCATCTGAGTCTCTGAAAATGGAGGGTCAAGTAACTTAAACTGGAAACCTGCTTTTTCGACACGATTGGTTGGCTTACGGAACTTCTTACCATGCTTACCATCAACAGAAAATGACGTCAAATCAACCATGGCATTTTCCCCAAATTTCATAAAATCAAAGCCATAATCATGAAGCATCAGGGTAATACTCTCATCTGCCTCATAAAACAAGGCTTGTAAATTCCAATCCGATAAGGTCTTCAAGAAAGATTCCCAAGCTGCTCGGTAATAGTTTTCATTACCTATCGGATTTCCCATAACCACACACTTGTTACTGGTTTGTGCAAATTGGAAAACTACCTGGTCTTGTCCATCGACACGATACCAAAAGAGGCGTTTATCATGTAAATAAGCCAGGGCACTTTCTGATGCACCTCCATATTTCTCAAGGAGAGCTGTGAAGCGCTCATCATCCATGCTTTGACCAAAAGGCCTGCGGGGTGCCAAAATTCTCAAGACTCCCCAAACTATGGTTGCAATGATAACTGATGCCAGTAAAATATCAAACCAAATATGAACAAAATGTCCAAGAACATCCCGGTTCTTAGGTGGCAACAAATGAGACCAAAAACCACTGCCACCCAAAACGAGAAGAACCAGAATCGTAAAGGCTAGGAAAAGGAAATCCTTGGTTTTGTCTTCCCAACTATAAACAAAGTAACGATGATACAACCTCTTTCTGATGATCAACATAAGCACCAAAGAGAGTAAAATTAGGAAAGACATGGCCCATGATATACCATTGAGATTGACATAAATTAAGGCCAAGACAAAGGTTATCAAGGAGGCAACAAAAGCACCCTTAACCCGACGTCTAATGAGACGAGCCATGAAAATGAATAGGGTACCAAATAGGATACTTGGGAATTGCCAAATCAACTGTTCCTGAATAGGATCAAAACGGCTAATAAAGTAGACATTAGCCAAGCGTTCAGGGATTAGGGCAGACAAAATCAAGAAAATCCCTAAAAAACGTAGCAAATATACGAGAAAACGGTGGAGACTTCCACCAAATACTCGTGAAGAAAGTTTGAAGTATTTCTCGTTGATACGTCCTCCCATGTGTTTGAAAAAGAAAACAACACCAAGCAAGAAGGGAATAACGTAGTAGGTTAAACGAAAGAGCAAGAGTAGACTAACCGCAAGAGCATTGCTAACCCCCATAGAGGTCAGACCGGTAATCACAATCAAATCGAAACTACCAATCCCACCCGGAATCATAGAGAAGATACCAATAATAACCGCTAGGAAATAAAGTGGAACCAGATTATAAAGTGGAACATGTAAGCCCATTAAATAAGCCACACTGACAAAGCTCCCCAGAGCCGTTCCCCATTCAGCTGTCGAAGCTAAAAGAAGACTTAGCCTCGTTTTCAACGGTACTTGACCAAAATAGGTTAACTTTTCACGACTAGAAACAAAGAAAATAAAAGGCAGATAAAGGAATATACCCAATAAGAGTAACCAATATTTTCTTAAGTCTGGACTTAGAGGGAAGAACCAAAAGACAGCGAATACCAAACCACTTAAAAGGGATAGGCCCGACATAAAATAAGGCAATAAACGAGAAAGTGCCTTAACACCTGTCTTTTCCTGCCCATCCTCAGAATAAAAGGAATATCGCAGTCCCACATCGACCAAACCAGCAAAACCAGCCAAGTTATTAATGGTATTGACAGCCCAACTTGTTTCTAAGATATAGGATTTGGAATAATCCGTTTCTAGCTCCTTATTCAGTATGATGTCATAAAAGAGCATGGGGGAGACAGCGACTAGTCCGATGACAGCCATCAAAACAAGATGCCAAATAGACAAACCGGACAGAGCTGACTCCAGTGACTCTAAAGTGATAGTCCGTTTTAGACGAACCAATTCTATGACGACAAGAACCGTAATCGATATAAAGAAGATGGATTTAACGGCCGCTTTTAAAGGTTGAAGTCTCTCTAAAAGACGCTTCATGCCACCACCTCTTTTCGACTAATTCTCACAAGCTCACGAATCATTTGATTAAAGACCTTATATTTACGTTGAGCTAGACGATGTCCTTCTCGACGTTGGACATAGAGTTTATGAATCGGAAAGAGCTCTGAAATCTCTCTAGAATGCCTAATACTGATAACATCCCTTTGCCCCATAACTACCCAAACAGGATAGGCAGCCTGATGTAGACGTTCCCTATCTAATGGCAAGTCATGAAGCATCAGACCCGTTACCTGAGCCATGATATCCATTTTAGATGAAAATGGTGACAAGGCTTTTAAGCAAAGATATTGTATATAGACCCCGAATCTTGAGCGTCTCGTCAACCCATTAAAGGTCATATTTCCCGCATTAAGCAAGAGCCCTGCAATCCGGTCAGGATAACGACTAGCATAAACCATAGCCAAATTAGCACCGTCACTATGACCGACAAATAAGGCCTTCTTGATATTCAAATATTGCAAAATTTCCTCCAAATCGGCAGCCATCTGTTCAAAGGTCATCTTAACACTCTGACGACTGGACCTGCCGTGATTACGACTATCAATGAAAATTAAACGATAGTCTCGATACAGAATTCCTTGCTTACCAAAGTAATTTCCTGACAAATTATTGCCATGCAAAAAAACAATTGGAAAGCCTTTACCGAGATCACGATAATAGATGATTTGACCATCTTTCACTTTGAATTCCATAAGATTACCTACCTTTTCACTAACGCATTCTTATACGATAATTAGTCTTATAAGGCATTTGGGATAATGAATTGGACTTATCTCATTCCAAAATCATCTACCCCTCTTCACTCCATTATAACACTTCCACTAGGGAAGAGTCAGAATATTTGTGTATTTTCTGCAAAAAGAAAAAGCCTTTTCAGGCTTCTCCTCTTATTGTTCGAAAGTTTGTTGAGCGATGAGCTTATTATAGTTTTCTTCATCTTCTTGATTATCACGGACAACCTTAGATACTGTAAATGAAGATGAAATCAAGCCGACACATCCCATGAGGTAGTAACCCTTAACCATCAAAGGCTCTTTAAGGGTATAGAGGCCTACCAACATCAAGATTACGAAGAAGCCAAATGATCCCCATGCCATCATGTTGAAAGATGTTGTGTTACGATACACTTTTTTCTTTACTTTGTTCATAAAGTTAGTCTCCTTTTATATACTAAGACTATTATACCAACAATGTAAGCCTTTCACAACTCAAAACATGAAAAGGTTCTCATCATCCCTTAACTTTCCAATTGTTCTGATAAGTCACTCCACTCTTCCATCAGAGCCTCTTGAGTAACTGACAAGTCATCTAGCTCTTTCTGCAAGTCAGACAATTCTGTCACGTCATTGGTTTCAAGCATGGCAGCAGAGATTTCCTCCAATCGTTCTTCAATCGTCTCTAGCTCATTTTCAATTTGCTCAATGCGTCGGCTTAGTTTACGCATCTCTTTTTGATTGGCTTTTTGAGCTTGATAATCACTAGCACCCGCTGAAGCTACTTGGACTTCCTCTGATACTTGATTTTCCTCTGCTTCAAGACGTGCTAACTCTTCAAGCTCCGCCTTTTTCTCAAGGTAGTAATCATAATCTCCAAGGTAAATAGTTGCCCCATCCTCAGAAATTTCCATCACTTTGGTTGCCACACGGTTGATAAAGTAACGGTCATGGCTGACAAAGAGAAGCGTTCCATCAAAGTCAATGAGGGCATTTTCCAAGACTTCCTTACTATCAATGTCCAAGTGGTTGGTCGGCTCATCTAAGATGAGGAAGTTGTTGTTTTCCATTGATAATTTAGCTAGGAGCAGACGAGCTTTCTCACCACCAGAAAGCATGGAAACAGACTTTTTGACATCATCACCTGAGAAGAGAAAGGCCCCCAGACGGTTACGAATCTCAACTTCAGGAGTCGTCGCAAAATCATTCCACAACTCATCAAGGACTGTGTTCGACGGTGTCAAGGCAGATTGGGTTTGATCATAATACCCCACTTCAACATTAGCACCATAGGTTGACGTTCCCTTGATAAAAGGCAATTTACCCACTACCGACTTGATAAAGGTTGTTTTCCCGATACCATTTGGACCAACGATGGCAATGGCATCCATCTTCTTAACATCCAGGGAAATAGGCTCTGAGAGAATCTCATCGTCATAACCAATAGCAGCATCCTTAACTGTCAAGACCACATTCCCAGAGACCTTATCCGCATGAAAAGTCATATTAGCTGACTTCTGGCCTTCTGTTGGCTTATCCAGACGTTCCATTTTCTCTAGCTGTTTACGACGGGCTTGAGCACGCTTAGTTGTAGAAGCACGGACAATATTACGATTAACAAAGTCCTCCAACTTAGCAATTTCCTTTTGTTGTTTTTCGAAGTTCTTTGCTTCAGTGGCCAACTTTTCAGCCTTAAGGTCCATGAATTTTGAATAGTTTCCGACATAACGATCTAAACTATGTTTGGTCAAATCCAGGGTTACTGTCGCCACCTTATCCAAAAAATAACGGTCGTGACTGACAATGATTAGAGCTCCCTGATAATTGACCAGGTAATTCTCCAACCAGGCAATGGTTTCAATATCCAAGTGGTTAGTCGGTTCATCCAGTACCAAGAGTTCAGGCTTCTCAAGCAGCATTTTCGCCAAAGCTAAGCGCGTGTTTTGCCCTCCAGAAAGATCTGAAATAGGCATCTCCCACATGCTTTCATCAAACTTAAAACCATTGAGAATGGCTCTGATATCAGATTCATAGGTAAAACCACCTCGCTGTCTGAAATCCTCAGAAAGGCGATCGTAGTCAGTCATTAACTTGTCCAAGTCTGACCCAGTTAACTCAGCCATCTTCATTTCCATGTCACGAAGGTGTTTTTCGTCTGCACGAAGATCTGCAAAAACATTTAACATTTCCGCATAGATGGTATTGCTAGACTCAAAGCGACTATCCTGAGCTAAGTAAGACAAATTCAAATCACGTTTTGTGTTGATTTCACCACTTGTCGGCGCTTCCTCTCCAACCAAAATTTTCAATAGGGTTGATTTCCCAGCACCGTTACGTCCAACAAGGGCAATACGATCGCGTTCATCTACCTGAATATTAATATTATCAAAGAGCACATCCCCTGAGAAAGAGCGCTCAATCTTGTTTCCTTGTAAAATAATCATAACGTTTCAATTATACCAAAAAAGCCAAGCTCCTGCTTAGGCTTTCTGACTTTCTTTCAAAATGCTTGCTACCTTAGTATTAATCAAATCGATAGCAACAGTATTTGTGACACCTTCAGGAATCACCACATCTGCGTAGCGTTTCGTAGGTTCGATAAACTGGTGGTACATAGGTTTAACCACACTGATATATTGCTCAATAATACTATCCAAGCTACGGCCACGCTCTTCCATGTCACGCTTGATACGACGGATAATACGAATGTCATCATCAGTATCTACAAAAAGCTTGATATCCATCAAATCACGCAAACGTTTATCCTCAAGTACCAAAATCCCTTCAACAATGAAGACGTCCTGTGGTTCCTGACGATAAGTCTTTTCACTACGAGTGTGTTGGGTGTAGTCATAAATCGGAATATCCACTGGACGCCCAGCAATCAGCTCATTGATGTGTTCAATCATAAGATCTGTATCGAAGGCAAAGGGATGGTCGTAGTTAGTTGATACACGCTCTTCAAAAGTCAAATGTGACTGATCCTTATAATAAGAATCATGCTCAATCATAGCAATTTTCTCATCTGGAAAATTTGATAGAATGGCACGAGAAACACTGGTCTTACCTCCACCAGAGCCACCCGTAACCCCAATAATAATCGGTTTTTTAGGCATGGTAAATTCCTATCTAATATAGTCTTTCTTATTTATTCTACACTAAATCATGATATAATAAAAGCAAATCCATATAGAAAATGAGACTTTTATGTTTAAAAACTTTCCTGAACAATGGCAAGACCTCCTTAAAGAAAAAGGAATCACTACAGAGACTGCCATTCAAAAAGAACTCTTTGCCCCAATCACTGAAGGAGACAATATCCTAGGTATCAGTCCTACAGGAACAGGTAAGACTCTAGCCTACCTTCTCCCATTGCTCCTCTCACTCAAGCCCAAAAAATCTCAGCAATTGCTTATCCTAGCACCCAATTCAGAGCTTGCTGGACAGATTTTTGATGTGACCAAACAATGGGCTGAGCCACTAGGACTCACTGCCCAACTCTTCCTTTCTGGCTCTAGTCAAAAGAGACAAATTGAACGCCTGAAGAAAGGACCGGAAATTCTCATCGGAACACCTGGCCGTGTCTTTGAGCTGATTAAACTCAAAAAGATCAAGATGATGAATGTCAACACCATCGTCCTAGATGAATTTGATGAGCTTCTCAGTGATAGCCAATACCACTTTGTGACAAAAATCAGCCACCATGTTCCTCGTGACCATCAAATGATTTATATTTCGGCAACCAACAAAATTGATGATCAAAATCTTGTCGAAAATACCATCGTTTATGACCTATCTGATCAAGAAATTGACACCATCAAACATTATTTTATCAGTGTTGATAAACGCAACCGTGTCGAACTTCTCCGTAAGTTCTCCAATATACCTGACTTCCGTTGTCTTGTCTTTTTTAACAGTCTATCTGACCTGGGGGCTACTGAAGAACGCCTTCAATTTAACGGGGCTTCAGCGGTATCATTGGCTAGTGACATCAACGTCAAATTCCGTAAGGTTATCTTGGAAAAATTCAAGAATCATGAGATTTCACTCTTACTAGGTACTGATCTCTTGGCACGAGGCATCGATATTGAAAATCTAGAGGTAGTCATCAACTTCGATATTCCTCGAGATCGCGAAGCCTATACTCACCGTGCAGGACGTACTGGTCGTATGGGAAATGAAGGCAGCGTCATTAGCTTTGTAACCCATCCAGAAGACCTCAAAAAACTTAAAAAATTCGCTAAAATTTCAGAACTGGTTCTTAAAAATCAAGAACTTCACGAAAAATAAGGCATTACAAAAGCACTTCAGTTTACTCTGAAGTGCTTTTAACATATACAGATTAGGCTTTTTTACCAAAGTCCTCAATCATTTGTTCCATTTCCTCACGACTTGGAGTTGTCAACATATAGAGGAAGTCACCTTGCAACTCTGCAAAGGCTGCAGGCATAATTTTCTTAACTTTAAGTTGTTCACGATACTTATCAAAAAGTTCTTCTTCTGAGTAAGCATAGTGAGAGCTTGCACGACGTGAAGTCGCCAAACAGTAAAGTGGCTCAAACTGAGAAGCTGGGAATGGTTCGCCAGCAACGATATCCGCATACCCCTTGTACAAATCGAGAGAGTGAGCATAGTTATACACGTCGATTGTGAAACCACCTGCTGGACGGTTGTTATATTCAATAGCAATATAATCGTCACCATTACGGAAGAACTCAATATGGAAGAAACGTTCCTTCATACCAAATTCTTTGACAATTGCCTCACCATACTTACGTAACTTAGGATCCATTTCCTTAAGAACGTAGTAAGAATTATCCATCTTGTAAATCATCAAGTCAAGTGGTGTGTGGGCATAATCAAAAGTTGTCGAGAAGACAATATTACCGTCATGATCAATCAAACCATCGAAAGTACAGATTTCGCTTGAAGTTACAAATTTTTCAAAGAAATAAACTGTTTCATGATCCCACTCAGCCTTAAAGTGATTGATATCATCTTCTGTTTCAAGTTTGAAGGTTGCAGCTGCACCAACCCCATTATCAGGCTTAGCAATCATTGGAAGGCCGATTTCTTTCACAGCTTTATCCACATCTTCATCAGTTTTAATGACAGCACCAGGTACAACTGGAACTCCAGCTTTTTGGAAGAGTTTTTTCATTTCAGACTTGAATTTAGTCTTCTTAAGATCTTCTGGCTTAGCACCAAAAACATTGAACTGTTCACGAAGAGCAGCATCCAATTCCAACCAGTATTCGTTATGAGATTCGATTCGGTCAATTGGTCCATGTTTATAGAAAAGAAAGGCTACCGCACGTTTAACTTCATCCAAGTTTTCCAGATTGTCTACACGGAAGTACTCAGTCAAAGCCTCTTTCAAAGGTTGATCCAATTGTTCATAAGGCTCTTGACCAATACCAAGAACAGTGATGCCCTTATTAGCAAGTTCAACTGTAAACTGTTGGAAGTTTTGTGGATAGTATGGTGAAATAACAAGATAATTCATTAGTAATTCCTCTTTTATAGTTATTTAGATGGGATGGACAAAGAAATTATAGGTTCATATTGTCAAGGAAATAAGGCATTTGTTTACGCCACCATTCCCAATCGTGAGCGACATCATGACCCCACTCAGAGAACCAAGCTGGAATATTCTTTTGTTCAAAGGCTTCCTTGAGTTTATAGTAAGATGGAAGACCATCTTGTTCCCAAGCACCAAGACCTGTACATACGATGATCTCAGCTTGACGGTAGCGGTCGATAAACCAACCATCATTTTGGTTCCAGATATAATCTGATGGGGAATTTTGGTAAATAGCTTCGTCCCCTCCAAACTCACCCACAAAGAAACGAGCATCGTAGACACCACTAAGGGCTACTACTTTATTGAAAACATCAGGGTGTTGCAAGAAGAAATTAAGCGCATGGTATGCCCCCATTGAACAACCTGTTGTCATCATTGGATCAAACCAACCAGTTTTGTGTTTGATAAATGGAATAGCTTCTTCAATAACATAACGTTCATAAGCGCGATGCATTTCAGCACGATCATGTGGGTTTTTCCAATCACAAAGCCAGCTTTCACTATCCACACTTGAAAGAGTAAAGAATTGTACGCGTCCTTCTTCGATAAAACGTGCACAAGCATCAATCATACCAAAGTCATAGTATTCGTTATGGCTACCACCTGATGAGGCAAAAACCACAACAGGGATACCAGCGTGCCCGTAACGGTTAACATACATTTCACGGTTAAGTTGACCACTCCAGTGGCTAAGATGTTCGATATTCATATTTATATTCCTTTTCCTAAATTAATTTGCGTTAATAAAGACTAGTCCCATTTTTCAGCGAAAAAGCGAAGACAGTCTGGTAAATTCTCAGCCCAAGCTTCTTCATTGTGTTCAGCACCAGATTGAATGTGAATCTTGATATTTTCCAAATCAACCCCACAAGCAATCAAATCATGATAATAGCTCAATGAAGAGTCTATATAAGCCTGCTTAATATTACCAGCCATCAAGGTCTTGTCAGTATCATCAGCTTCCTCAGTTCCTACATATATGTAGACACGTTGATCTGAATCGAGCTTTTGACGCGACATGTAACGATCAAAAGCATCCTGATGCAACCAGTTAGCTGAAGAAAATACCCCAAGACAGCCAATCTGCTCCTTATAATCAAGCCCCATAAATTGAGTGATATTACCACCGAGAGATGAACCAATCATAGCTGTATGCTGACGGTCAGAGAGGGTACGGTATTCCTTATCAATAAAGGGTTTAACCACATCCATGACAAACTCTGCATACTCTACACCCTTACCTCCGAACTGGACACCAGGGATATTAGATTCTTGGTACTTCCACGCAGAATACTCATTCATACGGCCAGGACCATCATTATCAATGGCTACAACAATCATGCGCGAAATATCAGGATTACGCTTGACTGTTGGGATAATCTTCCAAGAATAGCCAGAAAACGACTCCTTACTATAAAGAACATTCTGACCATCATGGAAATACACGACAGGGTAAGAACGATCTGTATCCGTTTCATAGTTCTTAGGTAGAAGAACACGCACACGACGAAGTTGACCAGTGTATGGTACCTCTAACTCATGCGTCTTCATAACCAAGTAAAAATAAGATTTATTCATTGTCAGAAAACTCTCTATATTCGAAATTTAGTTCTATTATACCATATTTTAAAAGAAAAAGAGCCCCTATTATTGGGACTCTTTACACTTTTTTAATGATTGAATAGCTACACTCTTAGTAGTTTGCGATATCAAATACTGTTGATTTCACACGAGTCATAGCTTCGATAGAGTATTTCACACCTTGAGTTCCGGCACCAGATCCTTTAACACCAAGGAATGGGAAGTTATCTGTACCACGTTGTGTTTTGTTGTTGATGTGAACTGTACCAACTTCAAGTTGTTCAGCAATTGCAAATGCACGTGGGTAGTCTTGTGTGAAGACAGCACCTTGAAGTCCAAATTCAGATTCGTTAGAAATCTTGATTGCTTCTTCAACTGAAGATACACGGATGAATGGCAATACTGGACCAAATGGTTCTTCCCAAGCAAGACGCATGTCAGTTGTTACATGGTCAAAGACTGCTGGGTAGATAAGGTTACCTTCACGTTTCAATTCAGTTTTAGCAGTAGCACCCTGTTCAACTGCATCATCAATCAAACCTTGAACGAAGTCAGCAGCTTTTGTATCGATAAGTGGTGTAACGCTTGCGCTTTCTTCAGGCATACCAACAGTGATATTACCTACCAAAGCAGTTACTTTTTCTACCAATTCATCTGCAACGCTATCCATTACAAGGACACGTTTGATAGCTGTACAACGTTGACCTGAATAGTCAAAGGCACCAGCAACAATGTTTTTAGCAGTCAAGTCAAGATCAGCATCTTCAAGAACGATAGCGGCATCTTTACCACCAAGTTCAAGCATGATTGGACGCATAGCTGCCAAACGACCGATATTTTCACCAACTGGTGTTGAACCTGTAAAGTTGATGAAATCAACTGCTTTGTGCTCAACAATGTAGTCCCCGATAACAGAACCACGACCTGTGATAGAGTTCAAGACACCTGCAGGAATACCAGCTTCAACAAATGCTTCAACCAAAAGAAGACCTGAGATAGAACCTTGTGTTGGTGGTTTGAAGGCAACAACGTCACCAGCAATCAAGGCAGGAGCAATTTTAGAACCAGCCAAGTTTACTGGATAGTTAAATGGAGAGATAGCAAGTACAAGACCTACTGGTTCGCGACGAACAACAGCAATTTTTTTCTTGCTACCAGCGTCAAATGCACCACCTTCAAGTACTTCACCTTCCAAACGCAAACCTTCTTCAGCTGCATAGTGGATAATTTCAGCAGTACGAACAACTTCACCGATTGCAGATTTCAAACCTTTAGAGATTTCTTTAGAAAGAACTTGACCGATTTTTTCTGCATCACGTTCCAAGATATCTGCTGCTTTATGAAGGTAAGCTGCACGTTCAGCATATGAAAGCGCACGCCATGCTGGGAGTGCTGCTTTAGCTGCTGCGTAGACTTCGTCTACTTCAGCTTGGCTCATCGCTGGAACTGATCCAAGTTCCTCACCGTTTGCAGGTGCGTAAATAGTAATTTCGTTTTCAGATGTTTTCCACTCACCATTGACATAGTTTTTGTATTGTTTAGCCAAGATAGTAACTCCTTTTATCTATTATAAGACCTATTTTATCATTTTTTTAGAAATATTCCAAGATTTAAACGAGAATTATTCAGAAAATTTTGACAAAAAATAGTTAAAATTGTTAACCTAGGTTAGCCGTATTCTACTCCTAACTAAAGAATGAGTCAATTATTTTGTCTCCGTTTAGATATAAAAAAAGTGAAAGCCTAAGCCTCCACTTTTTATGATTAGTCTACGTTAACGTATTCTTTTGAAAGTTCAAGAACTTCTTCCATTGTTGCACATTCAGTAAGAGCACGGTTAGCGTATTCTTCCATTTTAGCTGTGTCAAGTTTCTTCATCAAGCTACGTGTACGAAGAACAGATGTCGCTGACATTGAGAACTCATCCAAGCCCATTCCAACAAGAAGTGGAACAGCAGTTTGGTCACCGGCCATTTCACCACACATACCAGCCCATTTGCCTTCAGCATGAGCCGCTTTGATAACATTGTTAATCAAACGAAGGATTGATGGGTTATACGGTTGGTAAAGGTATGAAACTTGTTCGTTCATACGGTCAGCAGCCATTGTGTATTGGATAAGGTCATTTGTACCAATTGAGAAGAAATCAACTTCCTTAGCAAATTGGTCAGCAAGCATAGCTGCAGCTGGGATTTCAATCATGATACCTACTTCGATATCGTCTGCAACGGCAACACCTTCAGCAACCAATTTAGCTTTTTCTTCTTCAAGAATACCTTTAGCAGTACGGAACTCCGTCAACAAAGCAACCATTGGGAACATGATACGCAATTTACCGTGAACAGATGCACGAAGCAAAGCACGCAATTGTGTACGGAACATTTGATTACCAGTTTCAGAGATAGAAATACGCAAAGCACGGTAACCCAAGAATGGGTTCATTTCTTTAGGAAGGTCGAAGTAAGGGAGTTCTTTATCCCCACCGATATCCATTGTACGAACGACAACAGGTTTACCGTTCATACCTTCAAGAACTGCTTTGTAAGCTTCATATTGGTCATCTTCAGTTGGGAAGTCTTGAGAATCCATATACAAGAATTCTGTACGATAGAGACCAACAGCTTCAGCACCGTTATCATTTACACCTTCAACGTCTTTAGGTGTACCAATGTTAGCAGCCAATTCGAAATGTTTTCCATCAGCAGTAACTGTTTGAGCATCTTTAAGGAGGGCCCATTCAGCTTTTTGTTTAGCGTAAGCTTCACCAGCTGCTTTGAACTCAGCAATTTGCTCTTCAGTTGGGTTGATAACAACTTCACCAGTAATACCTGAAACAGCCAAAACATCACCATCTTTGACAAGTTCTGTGATGTTATTTGTTCCAAGAACGGCTGCGATTTCAAGTGTACGCGCCATGATAGCTGAGTGACTTGTACGTCCACCGATGTTAGTAACAAAGGCTTTTACGTACTTTTTGTTCAACTGAGCTGTATCAGATGGTGTCAAGTCATGAGCAACAACGATTGATTCTTCGTTGATTGTTGCTGGGTTAGGCAATTTCTTACCAAGCAAGTTAGCAAGCACACGTTTTGTAACGTCACGAATATCCGCTGCACGTTCTTGCATGTATGGGTTGTCTTCCATACCTTCAAAAATAGCGATAAACATGTCTGTTACTTCTGTCAAAGCAGCTTCAGCATTAACTTGTTTAGCACGGATAGTTTCTTTAATTTGACCAGTCATTTCTGGGTCAGCAAGGACCATCAAGTGAGCGTCAAAAACGGCTGCCGCTTCTTCACCAAGGCTTTCAACTGCTTTTTCACGGATAACAGAAAGCTCGTCTTGTGACGCCGCTAGAGCAGCATCTAGACGAGCCTCTTCTGCACTTGTATCTTCAACTGTTACAGTTTCAAATGACAAGTCCGGTTGAACAAGCAGATATGCCTTAGCAACTGCAACACCATCAGATGCTGCGATTCCTTTAAGCATTTCTGTCATATTCTTATGCCAATCCTTCTTTTGTCATTGTTTCTGCGATTGCTGCGATTGCATCATCAGCATCAGCACCTTCTGCAGAGATAGTTACGTCAGCACCTTGACCAACACCAAGGCTCATAACACCCATGATTGATTTAAGGTTAACTGCTTTACCCTTGTAGTCAAGAGTGATATCTGAAGCAAATTTGCTAGCTGTTTGAACAAGCAAAGTAGCTGGACGTGCGTGGATACCTGTTTCTGCAACAATGTGGAAATCTTTAGAAGCCATAATGGATTCTCCTTCTTAGTTTGGAATATTTGAGTTATCAATGATAACCCTTACAATTTAGAATTATAACATAGCTAATTGAGATTATCAAGGTTAAAACGTACTTTCTACAAGTTTTTCAAAAGCCTGTCTCTCATTTTACTGCTCATTTTCATTTTTTTAAACATAAGCAAATACTAGTCTCTAGTTATTTACAACATTTTCAGAAAATTTCTTTCATGGTGTTTTCAATCGTTAATTTTCATTTCCGAGCAAAAACAATCACATAATTGAAAGAATTTGATTGCTAAAGGCACTCGTTGAATAAGCTTGTTTTCCAAATGCCAAGTCAGCTGTAAAGATATCGGCTTTAAATGTCTTTTCAATAGCACTTGTAATCAGTTGAGCTGCCTCAGTCCAACCAATATAATCTAGAAGCATGCAGCCAGATAATAGAACTGAGCAAGGATTAGCCTTATCTTGATCCGCGATATCCGGAGCTGTTCCATGTGTTGCTTCAAAAATAGCATGGCCTGTTTGATAGTTAATGTTGGCTCCAGGGGAGATGCCGATACCACCAACTTGTGCAGCTAAGGCGTCACTAGCATAATCACCATTCAAGTTGGTTAAGGCAACAACATCAAATTTTTCTGGATTTAAAAGAATCTGTTGTAGAAAGTTATCCGCGATTATATCATTAATCTCTAAACGACCAGCCAGCAATTCTTCTTTATATTCTTCCTGAGCCAATTCATAACCCCATTTACGGAAGCCACCTTCTGTAAATTTTTGAATATTCCCCTTATGAACTATGGTCACTTTTTTTAGATTGTTCTTGAGAGCATAGTCAATAGCCGAGCGAATGAGACGTTTACTTCCTTCTATTGAAATTGGCTTAATTCCGATACTACTTGATTCTGGGAAGCGAATTTTACTAACATTCATTTCTGTCTGGAGAAACTCAATCACGCGCTTAACATCTGCTGTTCCCGCTTCCCATTCAATTCCCGCATAAATATCTTCAGTATTTTCACGAAAAATAGTAATATTCGTTTTTTCTGGTTCCTTAAGCGGACTTGCTACTCCTTCAAAGTAACGAACCGGTCTAACACAAGCGTAGAGATCAAGTTCTTGACGTAAAGCTACATTTAAAGAACGAATCCCTCCACCTACTGGCGTCTCAAGCGGACCCTTAATAGCAACTAAAGTTTCTCGAATAGTCTCCAATGTTTTTTTCGGCAACCATTCTCCTGTTTTATCATAAGCCTTCTTACCAGCTAGGAGCTCTTGCCACTCAATATGACGCTTTCCTCCATAGGCTACTTCTACTGCTTTATCAAAGATTGCTTGGGCATTCTTCCAGATATCATGTCCAACACCATCCCCTTCAATAAAAGGGATAATTGGATTATCAGAAACTTGAAGCTGTCCATTTGTCATTACGATTTTTTCTGCCATATAGCTTTCCTCCCTAACGTTTTTCTAAAGGAATATATGTCATATTTTCTTGTCCAATATACTGTGAGCGAGGACGAATCAATTTGTTATTTTTTTGCTGTTCTTGAATATGAGCAATCCAGCCGGCAACACGACTCATTGCAAAGATAAGTGTGAAGATATCGCTGTCAATTCCTAGAGTATGGTATACGGTGGCTGAATAGAAGTCTACATTGGGAATTAATCCCTTCTTATCTTTCATGAACTCTTCAATTTCTTGAGACATATTAAAGAATTCTTCATTCTCGGTACCCTCTGTCAACTTTTTAGCCATATCTCTTAAGAAAATTTCACGAGGATCCTGTTTCTTGTATACACGGTGCCCAAATCCCATGATTTTCTCTTTAGAGTCAAGTTTTTCCTGCAAGTAAGCATAAACATCACCTGATTCGCGGATTTCTTTAAGCATATCAAAGACTCGTTCATTAGCCCCACCATGCAGAGGACCTTTTAGAGCACCAATAGCTGTTGTAACACAAGAATAAATATCTGTCAGAGTCGAAGCACAAACACGCGCTGCAAAAGTTGAAGCATTCAACTCATGATCAGCATGTAGAATTAAGGCCTTATTCATAGCCTCAACTTCAATTTCAGAAGGTTCAACACCATTCAGCATGTAAAGAAAATTAGCAGCAAAACCTAAATCTTCTCTTGGTTTGAGGGGCATTTTACCAGTGCGTAAGCGTGCAAAAGTCGTAATAATTGTTGGCAATTTAGCCATCAATTCAATACTTTGCTGATAAACGGCTTCCATGGATTTCTCCTCAGCATCCACATTGTATACCCCAAGAAGTGAAACTGTTGAACGTAAAACACTCATTGGGTGCAAATGTGGACGAGATTGGATAAGAATGCATTGTTCTACAGCATCTGAAATGTCATAGTTCTTACGCAACTCAGCTTCAAAATACTTGAGTTCCATTTGCGTAGGAAGATGACCATTCCATAAGAGATAAATCACTTCCTCAAAAGACGCTTTATTTTCCATAAACTCGGAAATATCATATCCTGCATAGGATAAATGGTCATCAATAATAGATGAAATCCTAGTATTACAGGCAATCATATCCTTAAGTCCATTAATTTCAACTGTTGTCATATTAGGCTCCCTTCAATTTTTTTCTTACAACCATTGGTAAGATACCACCATTTTTATAGTAGCGAATATCAGCATCTGCATCGAAGCGTACCAAGGCTTTAAAGGTTTTGGTTTGTTCAGGTGTTGAAGCTGTAACAGTGATAACATCATGGACACCTGGATTTTCTGAAAGATCGAAGCTAAAGGTCTCATGCCCTGTCAATCCAAGACTTTCAGCATTTTCCCCTTCCATAAATTGTACTGGTAAAATCCCCATCATAACTAGATTTGAACGGTGAATACGCTCAAAACTCTCAGCAAGCACTACTTTTACACCAAGGAGATTTGCACCTTTAGCAGCCCAGTCACGACTAGAGCCCATACCATAATCCTTACCAGCAATTACAAGCGTATCTTGATTAGCTTCTTTATATTTCATAGCAGCATCATATATAGGTAGAATATCACCATCATATTTAGTATATCCACCAATTTTTCCATCTGCTAGCTCATTCTTTATACGAATATTAGCAAAAGTTCCTCGCATCATGACTTCGTGATTTCCACGACGGCTACCATAAGAATTAAATTCTTGATAATCAACACCATTCTCAGTCAAATAACGAGCTGCTGGGCTATTTCTGGCAATATTACCCGCTGGAGAAATATGGTCTGTTGTAACCGTATCTCCAAATTTAGCCAAAACCTTCAAATCATCCAATGGTTTAATACTCAAATCATCTCCTAAAGCATCAAAGTAAGGTGGGTTTTGAATATAGGTAGAGTTTTGATTCCATTTATAATTTTGACTTTGTTCAGTAGGAATGGCATTCCACTTCTCGCTATCAGAAAAGACACTGGCATATTCATCTTGGAAGAGTTGACGGGTGACGTATTTATCAACATAAGTCTCAATGTCATCACGAGATGGCATAATCTCCTCTAAATAAACAGCTTGACCATTGTCGTCAAAGCCTAGAGGCTCAGTTGTCAAATCAATATTCGTGTTACCAGCCAAGGCATAAGCAACAACCAATGGTGGACTAGCCAAGAAATTCGCTTTAACAAGTGGATTAATACGCCCTTCAAAATTACGATTTCCTGATAACACAGCACTCGCTAAGAGATCATTGTCTACAATAGCCTTAGCCACTTCAGGACGTAAATCTCCTGAGTTACCAATACAAGTTGTGCAACCATAACCTACCAAGTTAAAGCCAAGCTTATCTAGATAGGTTTGCAAGCCTGAAGCTTTGAGATAACCAGTAACAACCTTAGAACCCGGCGCCAAAGAGGTCTTGACTGTTGGAGATACTTTTAATCCTTTCTCAACAGCTTTTTGGGCTAAAAGACCGGCTGCCATAAGAACGTAAGGATTAGAGGTATTGGTACATGATGTGATTGCTGCAATGGCAACATGACCCGTTTGAATTGTTTCTGAATGATCCTCAAAATTAACTTTTGCAGTTTTTGCTAACTCTTCATTATCCAAACCGAAACCACGGACACCTGCTTCACGTACCACAGCATCTTGAAATTCTTGCTTAGCATCAGATAAGAGAATCAAATCTTGTGGACGTTTAGGACCTGAGATAGAAGGTTTAATAGATGACAAATCGACTTCAACAATCTTAGTATACTTGGCTTCTTTACTTGGATCATAGAAAAGATGATTGGCTTTTGTATAGGCTTCAGTGACTTGGATATGTTCCTCATCACGATTAGTTAAACGCATGTAGTTAAGAGTCTCGTCATCAATAGGAAAATAACCACAAGTCGCACCATATTCCGGTGCCATATTAGCGACAGTAGCACGGTCAGCTAGAGATAAACTCTTCAAGCCAGGTCCAAAGTACTCAACAAATTTACCAACCACATTTTCAGAACGAAGCACCTGAGTAATCTTGAGAGCCAAATCTGTTGCTGTGACAATTTTAGGCAGCTCTCCTGTCAGATGTACACCAATAACCTCTGGAATTGGGAAATAAGACGCTTCACCTAGCATAGCTGCTTCAGCTTCAATTCCACCAACACCCCAACCAAGAACGCCAATACCATTAATCATAGTCGTGTGACTATCTGTACCAAACATAGAGTCAGGATATAGGAGCCCATCATTTTCAATAATGACATCACTCAAAAATTCAATATTAACCTGATGAATAATCCCTGTTGCTGGTGGAACAGCACGGTAATTTTCAAAAGACTGTTCGGCCCACTTAAGAAACTCATAGCGCTCGTTATTACGTTTAAACTCTAGATTGATATTATCTTCAAGAGCAGTATCACATCCATATGAATCAACTTGGACAGAGTGGTCGATGACCAAATCTACTGGAATCTCGGGATTAATAAATTCGGCTTTACCACCATTAGCCACTATAGCATCACGCATGGAAGCTAAATCAACAACAACAGGAACCCCTGTAAAATCCTGTAAGATAACACGACTTGGTTTAAAAGGTACTTCAGAAATTGTTGGAAAATTCGGAAATTTTATTAGATCAGAAATGTGAGATTCCTTAACATCGACACCATCTTTTTTTCTGAGGAGACTTTCAAGTAGTATTCGAATGGTATAAGGTAGTTCTCCGACCTTAACATCATGAGATTTTGCTGCTTTTTCGAGATCATAGAAAGAGAATGTCTTACCATTTACAGTTAAATTTGAACAGTATTCTTGCATACTTGAACCTCCATTAGTTAAAAATTTTCTTTATTCTACACTGTTATTTTTGAAAAAACAAATAGAATCGGCATTTTGATGTCATATTACATAACATTTATGGTGAGATATTTATTTTTTAGCCATTTTCATAAACAAATTCTATTTAATTTAGAGAACTTAAAAAAGCCTTTGAAACACAAGATATAGGGTTGTGTTTCAATACTAAACACAAAATATTGTATTTCCTTAAGATATTTAGCTTGATTTTTCCCAATATTTTGGGTATTCTATTAGAGTTGAAAAAGTGGCTCTCTTGGCCACTTAAAATCTTTTTATAAAGGAGTATTTGCAATGGCAAAGATTACATTGTTTTCTAAAAACAACTGCATGCAGTGTAAAATGACTAAAAAATTCTTGGAAAAGGAAGGTGCTGATTTCGAAGAAATCAACATTGATGAACAACCAGAAAAAATCGATTACGTAAAAAGTCTTGGTTTCACTGCTGCTCCAGTTATTGAAGCAGGCGATATCGTCTTTTCAGGTTTTCAACCGACTAAACTTAAAGAAATCCTTTAATTATCAAGTTTTTAAATAGAAAGGAACTTGTTTGCTTAGTTTAATGTTTTAACCTTAATATACTATTAAACTGAGCATGGTATCTGTATTATGTCTTTAAAAAATCTTGGCGATGTCTCATACTTCCGCCTCAACAACGAAATTAACCGTCCTGTTAACGGTCAAATTCCTTTGCATAAGGACAAAGAAGCACTTCGTGCCTTCTTCCTTGAAAACGTTAAGCCAAATTCAATGGCATTCAACAGCATCACAGATAAAATTAATTATTTGATTGAGAACGATTATATCGAGTCTGAATTCATCGGTAAATACGAACCTGCTTTCATCGAAAAGTTGTCTGCAGAAATTCATTCTCAAAAATTCCGCTTCCAATCTTTCATGGCAGCCTACAAGTTCTACCAACAATATGCCCTCAAAACAAACGATGGCGAGTCTTACCTCGAAAGTATTGAAGATCGCGTTCTTTTCAACGCCCTTTACTTTGCTAATGGTGATGAAAACCTTGCTAGTGACCTTGCTAACGAAATGATTCACCAACGTTACCAACCTGCTACTCCTTCATTTCTAAATGCTGGACGTAGCCGTCGTGGTGAACTCGTGTCATGTTTCCTTATTCAAGTAACGGATGACATGAATTCTATCGGACGTTCTATCAACTCGGCCCTCCAGTTGTCTCGTATTGGTGGTGGGGTAGGTATTAGCCTATCTAACCTACGCGAAGCTGGTGCTCCTATCAAAGGTTATGCTGGGGCAGCCTCTGGTGTCGTACCTGTTATGAAGCTTTTCGAAGATAGCTTCTCTTACTCAAACCAACTTGGCCAACGTCAAGGTGCTGGTGTTGTTTACCTGGATGTTTTCCACCCAGATATCCTTGCCTTCCTTTCTACTAAGAAAGAGAATGCTGATGAGAAGGTGCGTGTTAAGACACTGTCACTTGGTGTTACAGTTCCAGATAAATTCTACGAGTTGACACGTAATAATGAAGATATGTACCTCTTCAGCCCTTACTCAGTCGAAAAAGAGTATGGTAAACCATATAACTACATTGATATTACAGCTATGTATGATGAGTTGGTTGCCAATCCCAATATTACAAAAACCAAGATTAATGCACGTGAGCTAGAAACTGAAATTTCTAAACTCCAACAAGAATCAGGTTATCCATATATTGTCAATGTTGATACAGCCAATCGACACAACCCAATTGATGGTAAGATCGTCATGTCCAACCTCTGTTCTGAAATTCTCCAAGTTCAAACACCAAGTGAACTTAACGATGCACAAGAGTTTGTCAAACTCGGTACAGATATTTCATGTAACCTTGGATCAACTAATATCCTTAACATGATGACATCTCCTGACTTCGGACGTTCGATTAAGGCTATGACACGTGCACTTACCTTTGTTACAGATAGTTCAAGTATTGATGCTGTACCATCCATCAAAAATGGTAACCAACAAGCTCATACCTTTGGTTTAGGAGCTATGGGGCTTCACTCTTACCTTGCTAAACACCATATCGAGTATGGTAGCCCCGAATCTGTTGAATTCACTAATATCTACTTCATGCTTATGAACTACTGGACTTTGGTTGAATCTAACAATATTGCCCGCGAACGTCAAGAAACCTTTGTCGGTTTTGAAAAATCAAAATATGCTGATGGTTCTTACTTTGATAAATACGTTACAGGCCAATACGTTCCTAAATCTGACCGTATCAAAGAACTTTTCGATGGTCACTTCATTCCACAAGCCAAAGATTGGGAAGAACTACGTGAACTCGTTAAGAAAGATGGACTCTACCATCAAAACCGTTTGGCTGTTGCACCAAATGGCTCAATCTCTTATATTAATGACTGTTCTGCTTCTATCCATCCAATCACACAACGTATTGAAGAACGTCAAGAAAAGAAAATCGGAAAAATTTACTATCCGGCCAACGGTCTTTCAACAGACACAATTCCTTTCTACACTTCAGCCTACGACATGGACATGCGTAAAGTTATCGACGTCTATGCCGCTGCGACTGAACACGTTGATCAAGGTTTGTCATTAACCCTATTCTTGCGTAGTGAGTTACCAAAAGAAATTTACGAATGGAAAACAGAAAATAAACAAACAACTCGTGACCTTTCTATCCTTCGTAACTACGCCTTTAACAAAGGAATTAAATCAATCTACTACATCCGTACTTATACAGATGATGGGGAAGAGGTTGGTTCTAACCAATGTGAAAGCTGTGTCATTTAAGATAGTGATTTAACGATAGCAACTTCACTACTCTTATTTACAAAATGCATTAAAAGGTCGGTTCGCCGACTTTTTTAATAGATCAACTCAAAAAACTATATCATGATTTTGAATTATGATAAAATAGTAACGATATCAATAAAGAAAGAGGTTTCTAATGGAAACTTACTACAAAGCCATTAACTGGAATGAAATCGAAGATGCGATTGATAAATCTACCTGGGAAAAATTGACCGAGCAATTTTGGCTAGATACACGTATCCCACTTTCAAATGACCTTGATGACTGGCGTAAACTTTCCGCTGAAGAAAAAGATTTAGTTGGAAAAGTTTTCGGTGGTTTAACATTGCTAGATACCATGCAATCTCAAACGGGTGTTGAAGCCATTCGTGCAGACGTCCGTACACCTCATGAAGAAGCTGTATTGAACAACATTCAGTTCATGGAGTCTGTTCACGCCAAATCTTACTCTTCAATCTTCTCAACTTTGAATACTAAATCTGAAATTGAAGAAATTTTCGAGTGGACTAACAGTAACAAATACCTCCAAACCAAGGCGAAAATCATTAACGATATCTATGAAAATGGAACGCCTCTTCAGAAGAAGGTTGCTTCAACATATCTTGAAACATTCCTTTTCTATTCAGGGTTCTTTACTCCACTCTATTATCTTGGTAATAACAAGCTAGCTAACGTTGCTGAAATCATTAAACTTATTATCCGTGATGAATCTGTTCACGGAACCTATATTGGCTATAAATTCCAACTTGGATTCAACGAATTGCCTGAGGAAGAACAAGAAAGTTTCCGTGAATGGATGTATGATCTTCTCTACCAATTGTATGAAAATGAAGAGCTCTACACTAAATCTCTTTATGACGGTGTTGGATGGACTGAGGAAGTCATGACTTTCCTTCGTTACAACGCCAACAAAGCTCTTATGAACCTAGGACAAGATCCACTCTTCCCAGATAGTGCGAACGATGTTAACCCAATCGTTATGAATGGTATTTCTACAGGAACATCCAACCACGACTTCTTCTCTCAAGTTGGTAATGGTTACCTTCTAGGAACTGTCGAAGCCATGCAAGACGATGATTATAACTACGGACTATAATAAAAAACTAGCTCAGCTAGTTTTTTATTGTGTTCAATACTATATTCGAAAAACAAATAGAAAAAAGAGTTCACGGTGAACTCTTTTTATTTTATTTTGCTTTTACTTCAAAACCTTCTGCTACACCTTCAGCAAAGTTTTCTTCAACAATGCTAGCACAGTGATCACAGATAGTCGCGTTGTAGCTACGCTCTTTAGTAGTTGGATCGATACGACGACAACGGTCACAGACATCACCTGTAGCACGTTCTACTGTGAATGCCACACCTTCAAAGCTTACAGCAGATTCAGGTGCTTCTCCTTCAGCAATAGTCAATGCTGAAACAATCAAAAGTTGAGCAAGGTTAGTGTTCAAACCTTCAATAAGTTCTTTGACTTCATCATCAGGATAGATAGTCAAATGAGCTTCAAGCGATTTACCAATAACTTTTTCATTACGAGCTTCTTCCAAAGCTTTTTGAGCTTGGCCACGGAAATCCATGAAGGCATTCCATCTTTCAAGAAGTGCATCTTGACCCACAAAATCTTCTGCTTCTGGTAACTCTGACAATTGAACATAGTCTTCTGTTTCAAATTCAAGATATGACCAAATTTCTTCTGCAGTGTGAGGAAGGATTGGTGTCAATAGTTTTGTAATCTTGACAAGAATATCGTAGAAGACTGTTTGCATTTGACGACGTTCAAGTGATTCCGCACTCTCAATATAAACCACATCTTTGGCAAAATCAAGATAGAATGCAGATAACTCAACGTTAATAAAGTTAACCAAGGCTTTGTAGATAGTCAAGAACTCAAAGTTTGCATAGGCATCACGAATAGTCTTAACCAATTGGTTAAATCGAATAGTCATGTACTGATCTACAGAACGAAAGTCTTCAAAGGCTACAGCATCAGTTGTTGGATTGAAGTCAGAGGTATTGGCAATCAAGAAACGAAGTGTGTTACGAATCTTACGATAAGATTCTGATACTTGGCTAAGGATATCCATTGAGATACGAACGTCATTAGTTGTATCAACACTTGTTACCCAAAGACGAAGAATTTCAGCACCAAATTGTTTCTCAACATCACTAGGAGCAATTGTGTTACCAAGCGATTTAGACATCTTCTCACCCTTACCATCAAGCGCAAAACCTTGAGACAAGAGTTGTTTATATGGTGCAACACCATTATTGGCAACAGATGTAATAAGGGATGAATTAAACCATCCACGGTATTGGTCTGAACCTTCGAGATAGAGGTCAGCTGGATAAGTTAACTCAGGACGGTTAACAACAACACCGTTCCATGATGAGCCTGAGTCAAACCATACGTCCATAATGTCAGTTTCTTTAGTAAACTCGCCGTTTGGTGAGCCAGGATGTGTAAAACCTTCTGGAAGAAGATCTTTGGCATCACGTTCCCACCAAATAACTGAACCGTGTTCTTCGAAAAGTTTAGCTACATGTTCGATAGTTTCTTCAGTCATGATCGGTGTTTTATCTTCAGCATAGAAGATTGGGAGTGGCACACCCCAAGCACGCTGACGAGAGATTACCCAGTCGCCACGGTCACGAATCATGTTGTAGAGACGAACTTTACCCCACTCAGAATGGAATTTAACTTTTTCAATCTCATCCAGAATCTCTTGACGGAATTTAGAAACAGATGCAAACCATTGTGGTACTGCACGCCAGATGATTGGTTTCTTCGTACGCCAGTCGAATGGGTATGAGTGTGAGATTTCTTCTTTGGCAAGGAGTAAATCGCCGAGTTTTTCCATAACAATTGGAGCCACTTTATCGTAGAACTGACCTTCAAAATCAGGTCCAGCATTTTCCATCATGATACCACGCTCATTAACGGTTACGGCAACTTCAAGACCATTAGCAATACCTACGTTATAGTCATCCTCACCAAAACCGGGAGCCGTATGGACGATACCTGTACCTGAATCTGTAGTAACGTGGTCACCAAGAATAACAAGCTCATCAACTTCTGTATCCCATGGGTGTTCAGTCACAATTTTATTTAATTCTTCACCACGGTATGATTGAAGTACTTCCACATCTGTCCAACCGAATTTCTCAGAAAGACTATTAAGTAATTCAGAAGCAACAACAAATTTGCGGTCTTCTCCGGCAGGTTTTACGAGAACGTATTCGATATCAGCACCAACAGTCAAACCACGTGAAGCTGTTACTGTAAATGGTGTTGTTGTCCAAACTACGATATATGTATCTGTGTCTAGTACTCCTTTACCATCCTTAACCTTATTGGCATAGTAAAGTGAAGTTGAAACCAAATCATGGTACTCAATTTCTGCTTCAGCAAGCGCTGATTCTGATGACCATGACCAATAAACTGGTTTTGCACCTTGATAGATGTAACCTTTTTTAGCCATCTCACCAAAGACACGAATCTGAGCTGCTTCATAATCTAGTGTCAAAGTAACATATGGGTTATCCCAATCAGCCGAAACACCAAGACGTTTGAAATCTTCACGTTGTTTGTCAACTTGTGAAAGTGCATAATCGCGACACATCTTAAGATATTCAGCACGATCAAGTTCTTTACGTTTCACACCTTGTTTTGCCAACACTTGTTCAATTGGAAGACCATGCGTATCCCAACCAGGAACGTAAGGAGCATAGAAACCAGACATTGATTTTGAACGCACAATGATATCCTTAGAAATTTTATTCATCGCGTGACCAACGTGAATATTACCATTGGCATAAGGAGGACCATCATGAAGAGTGAAGTGAGGTTTACCTTGGTTCAACTCTTGACGACGTTGATACATCTTAGCATCTTCCCACTCTTTTTGCCAGATTGGTTCTTTGTTAGGAAGTCCAGCTCGCATTGGAAAGGCTGTCTTACCTAGATTTAAGGTTTCTTTGAGTTTCATTATATCTCCTCTTTAATTTAATTTACTAAATAAAAAGAGCCTTCATCAAAAAGGACGAAAGCTCGTGGTACCACCTTAATTCAGAGCAAAAGAATTTGCTCCCTCATATGTCCGTAAGGAGGACCATCCTTCTAACTTACTTATTTCAGTTAGAATGCTTGAAAATGATAACTATCCAAATAGGGAATGTGGGACTCACACCATCTCCCACTCGCTGTTAATATACTTGGTAAGTTGTATTTTTCTTATTCGCTAATATTCAATTTAAACGTTTGTGTTTCGTTTAGATTAATTTCACCTGTTGTCTCAGGTTGCAAATCAAAATCTTCATCTACTGGTGCTGAAGTTGGGAAATCTGCCACTTCACTCTCGAAAGTGTCTGGAATACCAAACTCAACTGGAGTTGAAACAACTTCGTTTGTTTCATCAACTTCTGGACTAGAGAAATCTTCAACTTGCTTATTACTTTCAGCAACGCGACGTTGAAGTTCAGCCATTTCATCAGGAGTGAATTGACGAGTTGCATCAAATGAAGCTGCATCATTTGAATCAGGTACATGCTCATCCAAAACTTTTTCAACAACTTCTTTAAAGGCAGCATCTGAATTTTGAAGATAAATAGCTGTTGGTTGCAACAATTCACCCCATTCTGGAGCACTTGCTAAGCTAAGCTGACCTTCAACTGCAGCCAATAGGCGTTGGTGGAAGACACGACTTTGACGTTTAAGTTCTTCTGTTTCGATGGCAACACGTTTGGCTTCATCTGTTGCATCACGAAGAATTTCAGATGCCTTAGATTTAGCTTCTTCAACCAAATGAGTAGCATTGAAGTTAGCCTTATTAATCAAGTTAGCTGATTCGTCAGCCGCTGAAGCTTTAACTTTTTCTGCTGTTTCTTGAGCCAAAATAACTGATTGACTCAATGATTCTTTCATTTCATCAAAATAAGCCAATTTTTCTTCAAGCTCTTTTACACGAGCAGCAAGTTCACGATTGTCACGAACTAAATCTTCATAATCGTCTACAATAATATCAAGAAATTCATCAACTTCTTGCTCATTATATCCACGAAATTTAGTTGTAAACTGTTTATCTTTAATATCAAGTGCTGTAATAGCCATTACAGGCCTCCTTTATTTTCATTACCATATTTAATGGTTTAAATTAAATAACTACTTTTTTCTCCGTCTTAACAGACTTTCAATAACTATTTTAGCTTTCCCGGACTTTGAAAATCCGTCTTGTTGAGCTAGTCGAAATCGACCATAACCTCTAATCGAAATCATATCACCAATAATAACTGCCTGATCAGCCTTCTCAACTTGTCTATAATTTAATTTTACTTTTCCTGAAGCAATAAGTTTTAAGGCGTTAGAACGAGATAAGTTTAATACCGTCGACAACACATTATCAAGACGCATACTGGAAAGTAAGACAAAAGTTTTTGAGTACTTTTCTTGATTTGAAATCCAATCGTCTTTACTTACTTCTTTTAGAGTAACCGAAACATTACCAATCTTAGTAATAGTCATTATCGCATAACTTGCTAAATGAGAAGCAATGTAAAATTGAACGCGTCCTTCTTCATCAAGAATAATATCTCCAAATACTTGACGATCAAGACCAAGCTGATTAAGCAGCGCTCCCAAAACTTTTGGGTGTGTCAATTTATTGAACTGTCTCGCATATAAGATTTCTAATCGTTTAATTTCAAAGTCATCTTCTTCAAGCTCGTAATATTCGGGAGCAAGTATCACTCTTCCATACTCTTCAGATTCAAGAGTTGAACTCACAAAAAATTTTAAATTGTAATAATGAGCCAACTCTTCAACAATCTGAATTTCACGAGGATTCAAGAAATCAGTTAAGTAAGGACTGTACCTCTCATCAACTAAATGACAAAATCCCCTAACCTTCTCTAGAAAAGGCCGTTCATCTAACGAGTAATGCTGTTCAATTTTTTTAATATCTGACATCAGAGTAGAATAAATCTAAGAATTCTAAGTGAAAAGTTTAGTAGAAGTACAATTACGATTATTGAAAAATCAATACCAGCAAAAGCTAAATTCAGGCGACGAAATGGTGCGAGAATCGGTTGAACAATTTGTCTAATGATTCTTCCAAGGCTAGTATCATAAGCTCCTGGAAACCAGGATAACAAAGCATAGACTACAAGAAAAATCTCTATCACGTTAACAACACGTGCCCAAATAACATAAAGTAATACAGACATCACTTAACGTCTCTTCATGTCGAAGTCGAAATTAGCTTCTTGGTTGCCGTGAGCCAAACCAATCTCTTCAATGTCAACTACGACATTAATTGGCGTAAGCAAATACATTGAAGAGCCAACTTTTTGCAAGTTGCCCGTAAGTACCTTGCTAGCACCATCAATAAAGTCAAGACAACGACGAGCTTGCGCTTCCAACATATATTGAAAATCGATTAGAACACATTCATTTTCAATCAATAGTTCTACAATTTCCTGAGCATCTTCATACTTTTTAGGATATTTAATTGCAATTGTTGTTTTAGTTGTATTCATTTGTTGTGGTCCCTGATTTGCTTGTGAACGACTCAGAGGTAAACTACGAAGGACTTGAGTTTCCTGTAAGTCTGAATTAACATGTTGGCGACGAGGAGGGACTGTTGCCTGAGAACGCTCAGGTTGACGTTGCTGACGAGGAGGTGGTGTCTGCACAGGTCTCTGTGCTTTTACTGGACGTGCTTTTACAGGACGTTCTTTAGCCTCTTCTTTAGCAGCATCTTCATAATCTGTTACTTCGTCGGTATCAAAATATGAAACAATTTTATCAATTGCGTCTTTTAATGCCATAAGGTTATTCTCCGTTCTCTTTAAAGAATGCACTGCCTATTCTGACAAAGGTTGATCCATTCTGAATAGCCATGTCATAGTCTCGACTCATCCCCATGCTTAACTGATCACAAGGAACATTCTTTAGTTTTTTCTCTTGAATTGATTGTCTAAGCTCATTTGTCTCAGAAAAAATCTTATCAAGTTCTTGAGCATCTGCATCAATTGGAGCCATAGTCATTAGTCCAACGATACAAATGTTATCAAGATTTTCAATTTGTTTTAGAACAGTATCAAGTTCTTCAGCTGAAAAACCATGTTTTGATTCCTCCCCTGAAACGTTAACTTGTAGGAAACAATTAATAGTATGGTCGGCACGCTTTTGAATTTCCTCTGCTAATTTAACAGAATCCAAAGCATGAAAATAATCAACTAAATTAATAACGTCCTTTACTTTACGACGTTGCAAGGTACCAATAAGGTGCCAAGTCAAATCATAATTTTTTAAAGCTTGATACTTATCTAAGAATTTATCAACACGATTTTCAGCAATGTGCTTAATTCCCGTTTGAACCAATTCCTCAGCGACATCACTTGAAACATATTTGGTTACGGCAATAATATTGACTTCATCACTAGAGCGATTAGCCTTTTCACATGCTTCTTTTACCGCTTGATAAACATTATTTTTATTCTCTTCTACAGTCATTATTAACGATTTTTAAAGAATGGTGGTGTCTCCAATTCATCATCATCTTCGACATCACTTGAGAATGTAGACATAGTCAATTGACTATCTAGTTGACCAGTTTCAGGACGAGAAATATTATCACGTCTCAAATCCCAATTACCAAAAGCTGACTGCTCTTGTTGAGGAGCTGCCGCTGCAGGACGAACTCCTGGTTGTGGCATTGAAGGTGTTTCATTATAGTCAAAATTTGGTTGACGTTCAAATGAAGGTTGAGAGACTGGACGTTGTTCTTCTTGAACAACTTGTTGAGTAGGAGCTGATGCTTGTGAAGGAGCTGTAGTCACTTTACGTGGTTGAGCTTTGATACCAGATACTTTTTCAGCACGATCTTTGCGAACACCAGTTGCAACAACTGTTACACGGATTTCATCTTTCAATGTATCATCGATTGATGTACCAAGCCAAATGTTAACACCGTTACCAGCTGCTTGACCAACAATTTCAGAAGCTTCTTCTGCTTCTGTAAGCGTCATATCAAGACCACCAGTTACGTTAACGATAACATCTTCTGCACCATCAATAGTAGTTTCAAGAAGTGGTGAATAGATTGCTTTGCGTGCAGCTTCAACAATACGTTCTTCACCAGACCCAATACCGATACCCATAAGTGCATTACCTTTATTGGCCATAACTGTTTTCACATCGGCAAAGTCGAGGTTAATCAAACCTGGGTTAGTGATAAGGTCTGTAATACCTTGGACCCCTTGACGAAGAACATTATCTGCTTCACTAAGAGCTTCAAGAAGAGGTGTTTTCTTATCAACGATTTCAAGAAGGTTATTGTTAGAGATAATAAGAAGGGTATCAACTTGCTCACGCAACTCTTGAATCCCTTCGACAGCAAAGGCACCACGTTTGTTACCTTCAAATCCAAATGGACGTGTCACAACTGCAACTGTCAATGCACCCAAACTTTTCGCAATACGTGCAATAACTGGTGCTGCCCCTGTACCAGAGCCACCACCCATACCAGCAGTGATAAAGACCATATCAGCTCCTGTAAGTGCTTCTGTAAGTGTTTCTTCACTTTCTTCAGCTGCCTTACGACCAACTTCAGGTTGACCTCCAGCACCAAGGCCACGAGTCAATTTAGGACCCAATTGGATTACTGTTTCTGCCTTAGAAGAACTGAGTGCTTGAATATCAGTATTAGCTGCAATAAATTCAACACCAGCAAGACCTTCTTCAATCATTCGGTTGATGGCGTTTCCGCCACCTCCACCGACACCGATAACTTTAATTACCGCACCTTGAACTGATGCGCTATCAAATGAAAAACTCATTTTATTTCCTCGCTTTTACTAGATTCAATTAATCAAACATACTGCCGAAAATTCCACGAACACGATCACCAAGTTTTTGTTTTTGTTCATGATTTTCTTCTTCAACTGGCAGAGGTACCTCAATAGTGTTCTCAACAGGAATAGGATTTGGTTGAGGAGCCACTCGAGGTGCTGGAGCAGGAGTTCTATCAAAACTCAAGGAAGGAGCCTCATTGTCGATTGGTTTACGACGTAGATACTCTTCACCAGACACAGCCTGTTGCGCGATGATGTCAACTTCTGTAAGAAGACCAACATACTCAACAAGACTAATCACATTTGCAAACATTGGATTACGGATACCAACTTGGTTTGGCACGTAAAGTTTAACATTTGTTTCAAAAATCTCTTGAGCAACTTCAACCACACCTGGCATGATAGCTGTTCCACCTACAAGGACAATGCCACCAGGCAAATCAAGTAGACGTCCTCGAGTCAAGTCTTGTTTAACTCTATCAAGGATATGCTTCACACGAGCTGAGATAATCTCAGCAAGGTATTTTTCTGTAATTTCAACAGGTGAATTCTCACCTACAACCTCTACTTGAACAGTTTCTGTTTCGCTTGCTTCTTCAATATCTGCATTACCAAAATTGAATTTAAGCGCTTCAGCAATCTGCATTGAAGTCTTCAAAACTTTTGAAATATCCTTAGTGATGTACTCGCCACCTTCAGAATAAATATTGGTAAATTGAAGTTCTTGAGCACGCATGCTTGCAACAGTTGTTTGACCGCCACCCATATCAATAACAGTAGCACCAAACTCACGTTCACCTTCATTCAGAACAGCACGTGTCATTGCAAGAGGAGAGATGATAATATTCTCTACTTGAATACCAGCACGTTCAACTGTCTTACGAAGGTTGTGAAGAATTGTTGTTGGTCCTGTATAAATGAGACCTCTCATTTCAAGACGAATACCCATCATTCCACGAGGATCACGAATTCCTTGGAAGCCATCAACAATAAACTCTTCAGGAACTAGTGAGATAACCTCACGCTCAGGTGTAATGCTCTTTGTCAAGGCTGAGCGAACAACACTTTCAACATCTTCATCTTTGATTTCTTTTGATTCACTTGTTACAGGAATCATACCTTGTGTAGGCTCAATTTGAAGAAGATTAGCTGGAAGCCCAACGTTCACTTGCTCAATAACAATCCCAGCTTTTTCCTCTGCTTGTTCAATAGCTGTTTTGATTGTTTTCGCTGCAGCGTCAATGTCAACAATGATGCCATCTTTCACACCAGAACTCTTAACATTACTTACCCCGATGACATTCATTGATCCATCAATAAACTCAGCAACAAGAACCTTAATCGAGCTAGTTCCTATATCTAATCCTGTAAAAAAGCCATCTCTAGCCATTCACTCGACCTCTCAATCTTTCCATTCAATATCTTTGTAAACTGTATAAAAACAGAATTATTCGGATACTATTGTACCATAAAAAAACGTAAAATGTCAGCATTTTACGTTTTTTATTATTCAATATTAGCCTTGAGCAGGGGAAGGACGAAGAGTTGTTTCTTGACCAACAGTTGGATTTTCTTGTCCTTGAATACCCGGATTTTCAGAATTAGACTCTTCCTCAGAATGCTGTTCAGTTGATGTTGTAGTATCTTGATCTTCTTCAGAAGTTTTATTTTCTTCCTTTTTATCAGTCTTATCTTTGTCTTTCTTTTTATCCCCATCAGTTTTTGATGATTCAACCTCAGGAGTCGTTGTATAAAGTCCAACTTCCATATCAACAATACTTCCATCTGAAAGTTGGCTCTTAATTTTCTCGTAGTAAGGGAGCTTAACCGTTAATTGAGAAAGAGGAACACGAATGGAATTGCCATCATACAGCTCAATCGTTAGTAAATCTGAAGTTGCTTTAGTTGGCGTAAGATTAATAATTTGAATATTATTCTTGATTTTTGAATCAAGTTTATTTAATTCTTTTACTAAATCTTCGATTTTCTTCTCGTCATCCATCTTTAAAGTGATGAATTTATCAGGTAGATTGCTAGTTGAAACCGTTCCTCCTGTCTTACCACTTTCAAGAATAGAAACATAACCATTTGTAGTTTGACGATAAGCAACAATTGGGTATTCTTTTACTGCAATATTAAATTGATTTGGAAAACTATAAGTTACTGTAGCCTTTTTAACCCAGACATTGGTTTTTTCAACAGTTGATGCAACCTTTCCTTGGTTGAAAAAGACATGAGTGATATAGTCTGTATCAAGAATTCCACTTGCAACTTTCACATCTTCTGGTAGAGCATTTTTTGTTCCTGATACAGTGAGAACCTTTTGTTTTGACCAAGGTGAAATAAAGAAAAGTGAAAATACGATTAGGAGTGCAGCAATAAAAATAACTAGTCCCGCAAGATTTTGTTGTGCAATTGGAATATTACTACTCGTATTCCCTTTTTTTCGTTTCTTCTTTTTGGTCTTTTTTTTCTTTCTAACCTTCTTTTTCACTGGTGGTTGGCTCTCATTTGAAGTCGCCCCTTCTGAATGAACGACCTTTCCATTCGCAAATTCTTCAGAATCTTCGGTTTCTTTTTTTCTCAAAAATTCGAGGTTTCTCTTCTGCCACTCTGTGAGAACTTGTTTTTCTTGTGATTCTTGATCCTTTTTTGCCATGAAATTCCTTTATTTTTTTGAAATACTAGTCACTAATAGGTTATAAAAATCATCAGGAGAAGTAATTTCCTCAGATTTAGCCATAGCTTCTTTGTAAGACTCTGCATGTTCAACAAGTTGTTCAAGCTCATGATTTAAGGTTTCCCAACTTAACTCTGCTTCCTGCAATTGACGTGCGTAACCTTTTCGTTCAAAATAGGCAGCATTTTCAAGTTGGTCTCCTCGGCTAGCTTCTTTCCCTAAAGGAATAATTAAATGAAGTTTTTTCATAGCTAACAATTCAAAAATCGTATTTGAACCACCACGAGTGACAACTAAATCTGCCGCATCCATAAGAGGTTGATACAAATCTGTCACATAATCAACTCTATAAAGATGACGTTCTAAGGTATTCAATGAGGAGTCCCCAGAAATATTAATGACATTATATTTTTCAGTCAGTTGTGGAGTATTACTAATAAAATCATTAAATACCTTTGCACCAGCTGATCCACCTATGAAAAGGACAGTTTTTAACTTGTCATCAAACTGTACTTTAATCTTATCCAGAGCATCGGACTGATTGGACGTTGCCATCCCTACCTTTGTAATAGCACCTATATGTTTTGTCTTCGCCAATCCTTTAGATTGTTCAAAAGTCGTAAACATAGTAGTCGCAAATTTATAGGCAATCTTATTGGCCAAGCCCATAGAAAGATCAGACTCATGCACATATACAGGAACGCCTAATAATTTAGAAGCAATTACCGGTGGCACTGAGACAAATCCACCTTTTGAAAAGAGTGCTTGAGGACGAATCTTGGCAATAATTGCAATTGACTGTAGAATCCCCCAACCAACTTTAAAGACATCCAACATATTTTGCCATGAGAAATAACGACGTAGTTTACCTGTAGCAATACTATGGAATGTCACATCCAAGCCAGATTTATCAATTTGCTCGTGTTCAATTCCGTGCTTATCACCAATATAGTGCACTTCCCATCCACCTTTTAGAAATTTTGGAATTAAGATAAGATTTAAAGTCACATGTCCAACAGTTCCACCACCGGTAAAAACAATTTTTTTCGCTTTTGCCATAGCCTATCCCTTCAATTGCTCAACAGTTGTGATAAATTCGTCACCACGCACTTCGAAATTCTTGTACATATCCCAGCTTGCATTTGCAGGGCTCAACAAGACAACATCTCCTGCACTGGCTTGATCAAAAGCAATACGTGTCGCATCTGCCACATCTTTGGCATCAAGATAAGTTACTCCTGCTTTATCAGCAGCACGCTTGACACGAGGAGCTGATTCCCCTAAAATCACCATTTTCTTAAGACCGGTAATGTCAGGAATGAGTTCATCAAATTCATTACCACGGTCCAAACCACCAGCAATCAAAATGACTTTACTATTATCAAAACCAGAAAGTGCTTTTTGTGTCGCTAAAATATTAGTTGACTTACTATCATTATAGAATTTCACTTCATCGATAGTATCAACGAATTGGAGACGGTGCTTAACACCACCAAAGCTTGCGAGGGTTTCCTTGATAGCTTGGTTTGAAATACCTGACAATTTTGCTACAGCTATAGTTGCCAAGGCATTTTCAACATTGTGACTACCAGGAACGCCAATTTCATCAGCTTGCATCACTAATTCACCTTTGAAGTAAAGAGCACCATTTTCAAGATAGGCACCATCTACTTTTTCCACTGTTGAGAATGGAACTACCTGTGCCTTAGTTTGTGTAGCTAATTCCTTAGCTAAATCTTGATTGAAGTTCAAAACAACAAAATCATCCACAGTCATTTGATTTTGAATATTCCACTTGGCAGCCACATATGCTTCAAAACTACCATGATAGTCAATATGTGTCGGCATCAAGTTAGTAATCACAGCAATATGTGGATGGAAGCTGTCAATCCCCATCAATTGGAAAGAAGACAATTCCATAACTAAGGTATCTTGATTAGTTACTGACTGTGCAACTTCTGACGCAGGGAAACCAATATTCCCAGACAAGACACCTGATTTACCACCATGATTTAGGACATCAGCAATCATAGTTGTCGTTGTTGTCTTACCGTTTGACCCTGTAATACCGATAATAGGTGCTTCAGATACTAGATAGGCCAATTCCACTTCAGTCCAAACAGGAATACCTTTTTCTAGTGCACGAGCTACCATTGGATTGTCATAACGAATTCCAGGATTTTTCACCATTAATTCAAAATTTTCATCCAAAAGTTCAAGAGGATGTCCGCCGCAAACAACCTTAATGCCTTCTTCAAGAAGGGCTTGAGCCGATGGATTTTCCTCAAATGGTTTACCATCATTTACTGTGACAATAGCACCCAACTTAGCCAACAGGCGGGCAGCTGCTTCGCCAGATTTAGCCAAGCCAAGGACCAAAACTTTTTTATTTTCAAATTGTGTTACTGATTTCATAATTCGTCCATTCTCTCAAATTGTATCATAATCATTTTACCCTTTATCCCAAGCTATTTCAAGGAGTTACCTCTTCTTGGTAAAAGAAAAAGCCAATCTATCAGACTGACTTTTAATCTCATGCTACTTATTTATCTTCATGATCAGCTTTTTCATGATTAAGCTCCGACATGGCGAAAAAATCTTTCAAGGTGAAATAGCTCAATACAAGCATTCCAACTGTAACAAAGAACTCACCAGGTAGGCTGAAGAATTTAATGATTGATAGCACTGCTAAAAGTAGGAGCAATGCTAAGGTAGCCATGACAAAGAGAAGATTCATGGTGTTTTTTACCGACTTTGGTGCAATAAAGAAATAGAATGATGCAATCAATACAGCAACAATCAGATAAAACATCTCTTCTCCTCTCTATATATTATTCAGCTTCTGCTGCTTTTTTCTTACGTTTATTGGCTTTATCACGCTCTGCTTTATTCAAAATTTGTTTACGCAAGCGGATAGATTCAGGCGTTACTTCCATGTATTCATCATCATCCAAGAATTCAAGTGATTCTTCAAGAGTCAAAATACGTGGAGTCTTGATAACAGCCGTTTGGTCCTTAGTTGCTGAACGCACGTTTGTCATTTGTTTTGCTGTAGTAATATTGACACCTAGGTCATTTTCACGAGCATTTTCACCAACAATCATACCTTCATAAACTTCAGTACCTGGGTTAACAAAGATTGTACCACGTTCTTCAATACGCATAATTGAGTAAGTTGTCGCTTTACCTGTATCGATAGAAACGAGGGCACCACGGTGACGTCCACCAATTTCACCAGCAACAACTGGCAAGTATTGGTCGAAGGTATGGTTCATGATACCGTAACCACGTGTCATAGACAAGAATTCAGTAGAGAATCCGATAAGTCCACGAGCTGGTACAAGGAAGATAAGGCGAGTTTGACCGTTACCAACCATTTGCATATCAAGCATGTCACCTTTACGTTCTGAAAGGGCTTGGATGATAGAACCTTGGTACTCTTCTGGAGTATCAATTTGAACACGTTCAAATGGCTCACATTTCACGCCATCAATTTCTTTGATGATAACTTCTGGACGAGACACTTGAAGTTCGTATCCTTCACGACGCATTGTTTCAATAAGGATAGACAAGTGCAATTCACCACGACCTGATACAGTCCATTTATCTGGAGAATCAGTTGGATCAACACGAAGAGAAACGTCTGTTTGCAACTCTGCCAAAAGACGCTCTTCAACCTTACGTGATGTCACGTGTTTACCTTCACGACCGGCAAATGGTGAGTTATTCGCCAAGAAAGTCATTTGAAGTGTTGGTTCGTCAATACGAAGAACTGGCAATGGTTCAACAGCATCAGTTGGTGTAATTGTTTCACCAACGAAGATGTCTTCCATACCTGAAATGGCAATCAAATCACCAGCTTTTGCTTCTTCAATTTCACGACGTTCCAAACCAAAGAAACCGAAAAGTTTAGTAACACGGAAGTTCTTTGTTGTTCCGTCAAGTTTTGAAAGGGTAACTTGGTCACCAACTTTTACAGTTCCACGGAAGATACGTCCAATACCGATACGACCAACGAAATCATTGTAGTCAAGAAGCGACACTTGGAATTGAAGAGGCTCATCTGAGTTATCTACAGGAGCTGGGATGTGATCAATAATAGTGTCAAAAATTGGAGCCATAGTGTGCTCTTGATCAGCAGGGTTATCTGACAATGATGATGTACCGTTAATCGCTGACGCATACACAACTGGGAATTCCAACTGATCATCATCGGCACCAAGCTCGATGAAGAGTTCAAGAACTTCATCAACAACTTCTTCAGGACGTGCTGATGGTTTATCAATCTTGTTAACAACAACGATAGGTGTCAAGTTTTGCTCAAGCGCTTTTTTCAGCACAAAACGTGTTTGAGGCATTGTACCTTCGTAGGCATCGACAACAAGGACAACCCCATCAACCATTTTCATGATACGTTCAACTTCTCCACCGAAGTCCGCGTGACCTGGTGTATCCATGATGTTGATACGTGTACCGTTATAAGCAACGGCTGTATTTTTGGCAAGAATTGTAATTCCACGTTCTTTTTCAAGATCGTTTGAGTCCATTGCACGCTCATCAAGCTCTTTACGCTCATCAAGAGTGTGTGATTGTTTCAACAATTCATCAACAAGTGTTGTTTTACCGTGGTCAACGTGGGCAATGATGGCTACGTTACGGATATCTTCTCTAAGTTTAGTCATTTTTTCCTCTTTAATTTTTATTTCAACTTTTAAAGTATACCACATTTTCAACAAAATGGCAGAACTCAGCTGATTGTAAACGTTTTTCAACAAGAAAAAGGTGCTGTCCACCTATAATTGGTCAGACACACCTTCTGTCATTAGTTATCAATTGTAAGTGCAAGACTAGCAGCTCCAATAATACCAGCATCATTTCCAAGCTCTGCTAATTTCACTTTTGTTGTACGGCGAACTTGTGGGAATGCATAACGTGTAAAGTATCCTTCAACACGACTACGCAAGAATTCACCAGCTGCTGAAACACCACCACCGATTACAACTGAATCTGGGTTAAGAATGTTTGAAATGTTTGCTGTTGCAAGTCCGAGGTATTGAGAGACTTTATCAACAATGCTATTAGCAAACTTATCACCTTCAGCAGCAGCTACGAAGATATCTTTACTTGTCACTTGCTCACCATTATCTACAGCAGCTTTAATAGAAGAGTTCCCTTCGTATCCTTCTGCCAAATGACGTGCTAAACGTACAACACCTGTTGCTGAAGCTACAGTTTCCAAACACCCCTTGTTTCCGCATGTACATTCAAATCCTGTTTCAGGTTCAACAATAATGTGACCAATTTCACCACCAGCACCGGCAACACCATGAATTAAATTACCATCAGCGATAACACCGCCACCAACACCTGTACCCAATGTTACAAAGACAACATCTGGATTGTTAGCACCAGCACCAACCCAACGTTCCCCCAGTGCAGCCACATTAGCATCATTATCAATAGCGAATGGAATACCAAGTTCTTTTTCAATGACAGAGCCAACTTCTTGAGTTTCTGCCCAGTTCAAGTTAAAAGCACCCGTTACTGTTTTATTTTCACGGTCAACTGCACCTGGAGATCCCATACCAATTCCAATGAAGTCTTCAGCAGTAAGTCCATACATTTCCAAACGGTGTTTCAAAGATTCTACAATGTTAGGAACGATGTGGCGACCATTTTCAAGCGTATTTGTCTCAATAGCCCATTTTTCTTGCACTTCACCTTCCGAAGTCAAAATACCAAACTTAACAGTTGTTCCACCAAGGTCAATTCCTAAGAGTTTTTTAGCCATTTTCTTTCTCCATTTCAATGCGATGTTCACGTCGTAAAATCATTTCAGCAGTAAGATAGTTGTCCTTGTCCACTAAACCATTCTGGTAGAGGGCTTCTAATTCAATCTTCATCATTTCGATATCATAGAGCCTTTTCCCTAGGTAAACCACTATGCCAAACTGTTTCAACAACTGTTGAACGTCATATAAAGTTTTCATAGCAATATTTTAGCAAAAAGCTTCTGCCATGACAAGATAGTTTTGAAAACCTTTACAGATTATTGTATACTTCAAGACTTTAAAAACCTAAGTCATTAAGACTCAGGTTATTGACAGTTTGGGCAAATCCCATGTAATATCATCTGTTCACGAGTAATGCGAAAACCAGTTTGTGATTCTACCTCTTCCTTGAAAGACGGAATTGGTAGGTCTAAGTCGGTAATGTGACCGCATTTTTCACAAACAATATTTAAGTGATCATGTCCCATAAAATCATAATAGGTTGTATTATCATTATTAACCTTAATTTCAGAGACAATCCCTTCTTCAACCAACACCTTCAGGTTGTTATAGACCGTCGCCAAGCTCATCCCAGGATTGTCAGGGAGAAGGTCATAATATATCACATCTGCACTAGGGTGTTGATCAGACATCATCAAATAACGAATAACAGCTTTACGAGATTCCGTCAACCGAATTCCCTTAGCTTTTAACTGATTTAGGACATCTTCATAAACGCCTAGACTACGTCGATGCTCAGACATATCGCCGCCTCCCTTCTTCTAAAAGTATTTTACGTTCATTATACACTTTTAGAGGAACTCTTGACAATCATCTTAACTCAAAATTTGATTATTTCAAGCCTGGTGCTTGTCCAAGTTCAGCAGTCAACATCCAGATTGTCTTATCAATTTCAGATTTAGCTGCAGTGAAGATATCATTTGAAGGAGCATCTCCTTCTGTATCTGTGATATCCAAACCAACTTGGAACAATACTGACAAATATTTGTATGTATCAACCAATAATTGAATTTGATCAGACATCGGTTTATCAAATGTGCCAGTAGTTTCAGTCAAGCCTGAATTAGATGAAAATTCTACCAAAGTTGAGTATGGTTCCCCACCGATAGTAATCAAACGTTCACTAATAACATCAAGATGAGCATTCAAACTATCCATCAACTCATCCATTTTTGGATGAAGATAGAGGAAACCAGGACCACGCATATACCAATGAACTTGGTGAACAATTGAAGCTGCTACAGACAAATCAGCAACTGCTTGATTCAAAACTGCTTTAGTTTTTGTATTTGTTGGAGTTTCAGCTTGTTGGTTAACTGTTTCATTGATTGTTTCTTTAATTGAATCTACCATATTAACTCTCCTTATTTAGAATTACTATTATTTACACTTTTATTTTAGAATATTTCTAAATAATATGCAAGTGAAATGCTTTTTCTCATTCTTTTTCGAATAATTAGGTATGTTAAGCATTATTTATTTTTTTCTAGGAGCCTCTTTAGGCTCATTTATCGGACTAGTTTGTGATCGTTTTCCTGAGAACTCGATTATTTTTCCTAGTAGTCACTGTAGTCACTGCAAGCATCAGTTGTGTTTTTTCGAGATAATCCCTATCCTCTCACAACTTTTCTTAAGATCTCGATGTCGTTCATGTCAGACTCCTATCCCTCTTCGTTACCTCTTTATGGAACTATTTTGTGGAGTAATATGCCTTCTATATTTTTATGACTTTTTAAGTCTTGAAGTAACCTACTTTCTTTACTTCAGCCTTTGTCTATCAATTTTTGATTTGAAACATAAATCCTATCCGCTTCTGATTTGGATAGTTGGAACAGTCCCACTCTTATTCATGGGCAACTACTACCTCTCATTTGCCTTGGGGATAATCCTCGCCATCCTTTCTTATATGAAACATCTAAATATTGGGGAAGGAGATTTTCTCTACTTAGCAAGTGCCTCACTAATTTTCCCATTTTCAAAAATACTACTTATTATCGAAATTGCCTGCCTATTAGGACTAGCTTACTTCCTTCTACAAAGAAATCTCAAGGAATGCATCGCATTTGTCCCATTTCTTTTTCTAGGGATATTACTTCTTACTTTTTGTTCAATTATATAGAAAAAAAGCCGATAAATTTGAACTGCACCCCAAAAGTTAGACAGAAAAAATCTAACTTTTGGGGTGTTTTTATTATGAAATTGACTTATGAAGATAAAGTTCAAATATATGAACTGAGAAAGCAAGGAGAAAGCTTTAAACGACTTTCAAATCAATTTGAGGTGAACGTTTCTGGTCTAAAGTACATGGTGAAATTAATTGACCGTTATGGAATAAACATCGTCAAAAAGGGAAAGAAGCGTTACTATTCTCCTAAATTAAAACGAGAAATGATTAATAAGGTTCTGCTTGAAGGTTGTTCCCAACAAAGTGTTTCTCTGGACTATGGCCTCTCCAATCAAGGTTTGCTTAACAATTGGATAGCACAATACAAGAAAAATGGGTATACTATTGTTGAGAAAGCAAGAGGGAGACCGCCTAAAATGGGACGTAAGCCAAAGAAGAAACCTGAAGAGATGACAGAACTAGAGCGACTTCAAGCAGAAAATGAGTACTTGAGAGCGGAGAACGCTGTTCTAAAAAAGTTGAGAGAACTCCGATTGAGGGACGAAAAAGAGCAAGAAGAAAAACGGAAATTGTTCGAGGATTGGTAACAGAGTTTGCTTTAGAGATTCTTCTAAAGATTATTAGGCTTGCTCGTTCGACCTATTATTACCACTTAAAACAGCTGGATCAAACGGATAAGAATCAAACTATCAAAGCTGAAATTCAAGCTATTTTTACTGAACACAAAGGAAATTATGGCTATCGTCGCATCACTCTTGCATTGAGAAATCGTGGCTTCGTGGTAAATCATAAGAAAGTGCAACGTCTGATGAAGGCTCTTGGTTTAAGTGCTCGAATTCGCCGAAAACGGAAGTACTCTTCATATCAAGGAGAGATTGGTAAGAAAGCAGAAAATCTCATTCGACGCCAGTTTGAAGCATCAAAACCAATGGAAAAGTGCTACACAGATGTGACAGAGTTTGCCATTCCAGCAAGCAGCCAAAAACTCTATTTATCACCAGTTTTAGATGGTTTTAACAGCGAAATTATCGCCTACAATCTTTCTACTTCGCCCAACTTAGCACAAGTAAAAATGATGTTGGAACAAGCTTTCACAGAGAAGTACTATGAGAACACTATTCTACACAGTGACCAGGGATGGCAATATCAACATGATTTCTATCATCATTTTTTAGAGGACAAGGGAATCCAACAATCTATGTCACGTAAAGGCAATAGTCCAGACAACGGCATGATGGAATCCTTCTTTGGCATTCTTAAGTCTGAGATGTTTTATGGTTATGAGAAGACGTTCAAGTCAATTGAGCATTTGGAACAAGCTATTGTAGACTATATTAATTATTACAACAACAAACGCATTAAGGTAAAACTAAAAGGACTCAGTCCTGTACAATACAGAACTAAATCCTTTGCTTAAATTATTTGTCTAACTTTTTGGGGTCAGAACAATTCGGCTTTTCTTTATTAGTTCATATTGACACGGTGCCACTCATTAATGACATAAGAGAGCATTCCTAATTGTTGGAGACCCCAACCGCTGATTTCATCTGAATTTTCAGTTGATCCACCAAGGTAACGTGTATAGATTGCAACCATATAAGGTGTATCTTCCATAACGATAGCATCAACGTTAAGTGCTTCACGAACGTAACCTGGTTTTTGATAAATCGTTAAACCTGGAAGGTAAGTCTTGTAATACTCATTCGGGAATGACTCACCAATGTAGTGGAGAATATCCTTGTAATTATCTTGATGTTTCCAGAGATAATCCAAAACTTGAATGTAATAATCTGTTGTTGTCTTATTACCATGCATTTGGATAGTCTTCACTTCACCTTTTGATTTACCGTATTTATCGAGCATGCCATAGAATTTTTCCATACCACCAAGGCGTTCCGCCAAAGCGTAGGCAGGAGTATTCTCAGAGTATACAAGAGAATATTCTTGCATCTCTGGAATAGTCATTGAACCACCGAAAGCAGCAACATAATTATCATGTTCACCTTGGTATTCATACTCAGTATTAGTAATATCAAAACGTTCAGTTAAAGAAAGTTTACCCTTATTAACCTCATCCATGACAAGCATGTTTAATGGCAATTTATAAGTTGATCCTGCAGTCATTGGCTGAGTATCATTCATAGAGAATTGCTCATTTGTCTTGGTATTTTTATATGAAAAGGCAATTTGGCTAGACTCAATACCTTGGTCAGCCATAAATGCTTCAACTACTTGGTTCAATGTCATGTTAGCATAATCATAATACAAGCCATTACCATACATAGTATCTGCATCTGCTTCCATGACTGCTTGTTTAGCTTCGGCTGATTTATTTGTTGGAGTTACCTTTTCCTCTTTTTCTTTGTCTTCTTTTTTAGTGACTTTAGAACTAGATCCGAAGATATTTCCAAGGCCACCAGTGTGACCAGCTTGTTTACCACGTCCTGCTAAAGCAAGCATGGCAACAAACAGAAGAATTACCAAAACACCTAGGAAGGCTAAGATAATATAAGCTTTTTTATCATCACGAGATGATTTTGATTTAGCTTTAGATTTCTTAGAGCGCTTACTTCTAAGTGCCAAAGTTTCAGTTTTTGCTTCGTTTTCCTTGTGTTCAACTGGTACTACTGTTTCTTCAGCTACTTTTTTGTCTGCTGATTTTTTAGAAACCTTTTTTGTATCTTTTTTCGCTTCTTTTTTGTTGGCCTTTTTAGCGCCTTTTTTGACATCTTTTTTAGTATCTTTAGTGTCTTTCTTGACGTCTTGTTGAAGGTCTTGTTTTACCGAATCTTTCTTTTTATCTTTAGTTTTTCGGCGACTTCCACTGTACTTCTTGCTTGAATGTTTTTTCTTTTTTTTCATAACAATAATAGTTTAAGCTATAATTCACTAAAAAGCAAGGAGATTTTACAATCATATTACAAAAAAATTATCCTCTTTTATTGAGGATAATTTTAAACTTATTTAGCTGCTGCATAAAGCTCAGCAACTTTATTCCAGTTAATGATTTCAAAGAAAGCTTTGATGTAGTTTGGACGTACGTTACGGTAGTTTAGGTAGTAAGCATGCTCCCAAACATCAAGCGCCAAGATTGGTTTCTTACCGTCTGAGATAGGAGTGTCTTGGTTAGCTGTTGAAACGACTTCAAGCTTACCTTCAGCGTTAACAACAAGCCATGCCCAACCTGAACCAAAACGAGTTGTTGCTGCTGCTGTGAAAGCTTCTTGGAAAGCTTCAAATGAGCCGAAAGCTTCGTTAATAGCAGCTGCTACTTCTGCAGTTGGTTCTTGTTTTTCAGGAGACAAGAGTTCCCAGAAAAGTGCGTGGTTAAGGTGTCCACCACCATTGTTAATAAGTGCTTGACGAATATCTGCTGGAATTTGTTCCACGTCAGCCAAAAGTGCTTCGAGATCTTCACCAATTTCTGGGTGTTTTTCAAGAGCAGCATTAGCATTTGCTACATAAGTTGCGTGGTGTTTATCGTGGTGAAGAGTCATTGTTTCAGCATCAATGTATGGTTCCAAAGCATCGTAAGCGTAAGGAAGGTCTGGAAGGATAATTGCCATAGTAAAGGTCCTCTTTTCATTTTTTCTTCATTTTACCGTAAAGTGGTAGAGCTTTCAAAAATTTTGCTTACAAAATCAAAGAAAACTCTAAATCTCTAGCGGTTTGATGCGATTTTTAAAAGTGCTAAATCAAACAAGTAATCTTTATCTAAAGTTCCTGTCTTTATCTGGTAATCTGTCTCTACTAAAATCTTAATCGTCATTTTTAAGAACGCTACTGACAAAGGACGACTATCTCTCAGTGCAAAACGAACCTGAAACTGATTAACTTTACGCCCTAGATAATCTGAGAGACTTGAAACAATTTGCTGCTCACTTTTACCTTGAGCAGATAAAAGTTTAACCTGTAAATAGGTACGAAACTGTCCCAACATAACAGCAATCAACTTAATCTCATCTTCACCCTGCAGCCGTAAATCATGAACCAATTCACGAACGCTCTGAATCTGTCCTCGTATAAGAAGTTGCGTCATATCAAAAATGTTATCTTGCAAACTTTTCGGAATGGCCTCCGCAATGTCCTGTGATGAGATATTCCCTTCAGTTTTATATCCCTTTAGAAAAGCTAAGTTTTTTTGAACATCTGAAAAATCAAAATTTGACTTGATCAAAAGTTCCTCAAAAACTCCTGTATCAAAAGTAAGCCCCTCTTGATGCGCCTGCTTTTGAAAATAGGTTCTAAGTTCTGCATCTTTTAAAGGACTAGCTTCAAGCACCATGGCATCACGTTTGAGAAGTTTGACTAAACGACGCTTTCCATCTAGCTTTCCTGCAGACATTAAGACAAGACGAGTTGTTTCAACAGGAGACTCAAGATAATTTTCAAGACGCTTCAACTCTTTCTCATCCAGATACGACTTTTTAGCAGTAGTCATATCTGCGAAATGATCAAAAATGACCACCTTCTCATCTGCAAAAAAAGGCATACTTTCTAAATCGAGCTCAGCATCATGATAATCAGTCTCTGACATATCAAAATAAGAATAGGTCAAGTCACTGGGATCGAAACCAATTTGTTTTAAAAATTTTTCTTTAGCTTGACTATACTGCCCTAAATCTTCACCAGCCAAGACAGTTATCATGGGAAGCTTTTCTTTGGACAGCTTTTCAATCGTTTCCATAGCAATCATGGTCCTATTATAACAGAAATTTTCTCATAACAAAAAGCCCACCACTAAAGTGATGAACTTTACTTGATTAACCAGAGTTACGAAGACCTGTTGCAATACCATTGATGGTAATGTGAATAAGGCTAATTTCGTCATCGGTCAAATCATTGTTACGAAGACGTTTAATCAATTCAATTTGGATGTAGTTCAAGACATTGAAGTATGGCAAACGGAAGTCCAAACTTGCTTTAAGTGACGGACTCTCATCTAGGAAGCCATCATGTTTTTCAATCGCAAGAATGACATCTTTAGTCAACTGCCACTCATCCAAAATAATATTGAAGACACTACGTACTTCTTCACTTTCTGCCAATTGTGCATAGTGGAAGGCGATATTCATATCTGATTTTGAAAGCACCATGTCTACGTTTGACAAAAGTGAACGGAAGAATGGCCATGTTTCAAACATATGTTGAAGTTTCTCGAGGTTGCCTTCTTCAGCTTGGATAAAGCGATTAAAGGCAGAACCCACACCATACCAACCTGGGAACATGATACGGTTTTGTGACCATGAGAATACCCAAGGAATCGCACGCAGACCAGAAATCTCAGTAATAGTCTTACGAGCCGCTGGACGAGAACCGATATTCAAACTTGAGACTTCTTTAATAGGGCTTGCTTCAAAGAAGTAATCATAGAAATGTTCGTTTCCAAAGACAAGGTCACGATAAATAACATTTGAATCGTGAACAATTCCGTCCATAACCTCACGGAAATCAACCAATTCTTCTGGATCGGCAATTTGACGTGTCACCATACGGTCAAGAGCAGCTGAAACAAGCATTTCAAGATTGTAGTAAGCAGCATCCTTGTTGCCATATTTATTACCGATAACCTCACCTTGTTCAGTCAAGCGGATACGGTCTTTGATTGTACCAAATGGTTGAGAAGTAATGGCATCATATGATGGGCCACCACCACGACCAACAGTACCACCACGACCATGGAAGAAGGTAATCTTAATACCACGCTCTTCCCCAATCTTAGTCAATTCATTTTGAGCCTTGTAGAGGGTCCAACCAGATGACAAGTAACCACCATCTTTGTTAGAGTCTGAGTAACCCAACATGATTTCTTGGTAATTGTTACTATTTTTAATCCAACGTTTAACGATATCATAACCAAGGTATTGTTTCATGATATCATTAGAGTTTTCCAAGTCTTCGATAGTTTCAAAAAGTGGAACGATTTGGACACGCGCACGTTCTGTATCAACCAAGCCAACTTCTTTAAGAAGGATAGCCAACTCAAACATATCAGAAACGCTCTCAGTGTGAGAAATGATATGTTGTTTGATGACATCTTCACCAATATAGTCTTTCAAGAGACGAGCTGTACGGAAGATTGCCAATTCTTTTTCAAGAATTTCTGACTTAGGCACATTAGTTGATGACAAAGTACGAGGATCTTCTTGCAATTCTTTGAGAAGAACCGCAACCTTTTCAACCTCAGTCAATTCACTATAGTTATCAACAATATTAGCAGACTTAAGCAATTCTGCCACACAAGTTTCATGAACGCTTGAATCCTGACGCATATCGATTGTAGCAAGATAGAAACCAAAGACTTCTACAGCTTGGAGAAGCTCTTCAAAATCACCTGAAATTAAGACAGCATCGTCGTTTTCAAGAAGTGAATTTTTGATTGCCAAAAGATCATCATGGAAATCCTCAGCTGTTTCATAAAATTCAGTCGTTTGTTGTGAGACAGCTTGAAGACTTTGGCTGAGACGTTGTTGCACATAATCAGCTACTACTTCACCCGTTGAAGCTGAGCCTAGACGAACATTTTCAGAAAGACGTTTAGCAACTCTTTCCTTGCTAAAGTTTCCTTCTTTAAAGAAAAGAAGTGTCTGAATCAACTTAGACTGGATGTAACTGAAAGCACGACGGTAAGGTTCATTTTCACGATAAACAGATGTATCTGGAGAATGTTTCGCCATCTCTGCTACTGTATCTGAAACCTCAGTCAAGCGTGATGAGAGGGAGAACGAACGGTAAAGATTATCAACTTTTTCAATATAGTAGTTAAGGATAACTTCACTTTGTACAGTGGCAGAAAGTTTAAGAGTTTCTGCTGTTACAAATGGGTTCCCGTCACGGTCACCACCAATCCACATCCCCATAGTAATAGGTGTTGGATTGTCAAGTTTGATACCTTTTTCAACCGCTAAACGTTTGAATTCATGCGATAAGTTCGTAATCGCCTTAATCAATGAGGAGTTATAATACTCCATAACGTTAGTGATTTCGTTTTTAACCTTAAGTTTTTTCTCACGAATGATATCTGTTTGCATCATGATTTCTACATAACGACGCAAATCTGCATACCATTTATCCTTGTTGATAAGACCAGCCTTAACATCACGATGCTTACGGAGAAGTTCGTGAATGTGGTTAGTCAATTCAAGCATGGTTTTACGTTGAACCTGAGTTGGGTGGGCTGTCAATACCGGCACGACATTGACATGTTCAAGAATGTCACGTGCATTTTCACTTTCAGCGACAACATCAAAGGTTTCAGACAACTTACCTAGATAAGATTCATCAATATTGTTCTTGTGGTTGACTTCATAAGCCAAATCCACGTCTTCAGAGATATTAATCAAAAGAGGTAACAAAGAGAAATAACGTGATGCAACGACCATATCGTCATTTGTCATTTCTGAAATGGCTTGTGTAAGGGCCACATAGTCACCTTCATCATAAAGTTCAACCAAATGTTGGATAGTTGTGAGACCTTGCTCTCCAGCCATGCCTCGTGTTGCATCATCCAACAATTCTTTCAAGATACCAACTTCTTCAGAGATGATTTCCTGGTTGTTACTGCTTTCCAATTTGTTAAAAGCCAAACCTTATTCTCCTTACTTTATGTAGTACCCTCTTATCATATCACTTTTAAAACAAAAGTAAACTATTTTCCTTTAAATCGTCAGTTATTTTGCAATTTTCCGACTTTTTCAAACAAATTTTCAAGGCTATTTCCGAACTTTATAAAAAAGACTCTGAAACAGAGTTCAGAATCTTAATTATACTTTTCTTGATAGAATTTGATTTCATCGCCATCTTCAACCTTAAGTTGGTTGGCTGCTTTTTCACCAAGTTTACCATTGACATCAAACATCCAATAGATTCCCTTATCTTTATCTTGAGAAATACCATCGATCTCAGTGATGAAGCCATCGTTTTCTTGAACAGGATATACTTCTTCCAAGACATCAAGTACTGTATCACCTTTTTGGATTTCTACTGATTTTTTCTTACTTTCCTTATCTGTTTTCAAAATCAAAGTCACTTGACCTTGAACCTTAGACTGATGATTATTTGTGCTGCTAGTAAGTTTAGCTGCCTCATTTTTTCCACAGGCTGCTAAAGTAACAAGTGATACGGCAAGAAAAATATAGGTCAATAATTTTTTCATTTCAAAAACCTCCTAAAAATAGACTGGATGAATGGATAGAATAGAAGCGTCGATACTGCATGATAGGTGTCGTAAAGCAGACCAGAAATAACAAAGGTAATCCCACTTCTAAATAGGAGGCCATAGCTATAATCCATGAGAACCCCATAGAGAAAGGACAAGAGAGTTACCAAAGCAATCTGCCAAACAAGTGACAACCTAGGTGCAATCAAACTCCAAAGAGCCATCAAGACGCCGAAGGCCAGAATCTGATTAAAGACCCAAGGACCAAAACCAAAGATGAATCCTGAGATGGACATGGTTAAAGCCATAATCAACAGACCATCTACCAAACCCAAGTAAAGAACAGCCACAAAAAACATAGCTGTAATAGGCTGAATATTTGGCAATCCTATAAATGCTGACCGCAATCCTACTGCCAGAGCTGACAGAATGGCTATCCGAGCCATTCGTTGAATCGTTAGTTTCATACATCTATTATGCCAGAAATAAGGAAATATGACTAGTTTTTCAAAATAAAAACTAAAGATTTCTTGAAATACAGAGTAAGATCGTACAAATTGTAGAAAATAACATTCCTTGTTGCCTCTCCCAAATATCAAACAGTTTGAGCAGGCTGAATATTTGATATAAAAAGTGTTCTCTCATTCACTATCCTCTGTCATCTTGATAACAGTAAATAATTAAGTTCAATTAATTATAAAAGTTAACTTGACTTAATTTTTGTTTTAAAGTATATTAAACTCAAGGAGGTAGCTAATGATTCAAATTGAAAATATTAATGTGTCTTACCAACAGACATTAGCTCTGGATAATATCACCTTAAACTTGGAGGGACCTAGTATTACTGGAATTATTGGACCAAATGGTGCTGGTAAATCAACTCTAATTAAAGCATTAATTGGTATTATTCCTCACTCTGGAAAAATCCTTTTCAATAAACAACCGATTCGTCAGCAATTGAATCGTATTTCCTATGTTGCACAGAAGGCTGATATTGATTTTAACTTTCCGATTACTGTCAGAGAATGCATCTCTCTAGGACTCTATCCCAAAACCAAGTTCTTTAAACGTCTATCTAAGAGTGATTGGTCTAAGGTCACAGATGCTTTAACACTACTTGGTCTAAATGATTTGGCCCATCGACAAATAAGCCAATTATCAGGAGGCCAATTTCAACGTGTTCTAATCGCTCGTTGTCTTGTACAAGAGGCTGATATTATTTTATTAGATGAACCCTTTGTAGGGATTGACTCTGTTAGCGAAGATATTATCATGAACACCTTGAGAGAACTTAGGGACAAAGGTAAGCTTATTCTTATTGTCCACCATGATTTGAGCAAAGTTCCTCATTATTTTGACCAAGTTATCCTCCTAAATCGTAAACTGATTGCTAGTGGGCCTACTAATCTTGTTTTTAATGAGGATAATCTCCGTAAAACCTACGGTAACAGTTTATTTTATAAAGGAGATGTAAATGATTTCTGAATTTATTGATGGTTTGCTAAATTTCCACTTCTTACAAAATGCTTTTATAACGGCTTTAGTTATTGGAATTGTCGGGGGTGCTGTTGGTTGTTTTATTATTCTAAGAGGTATGTCACTTATGGGTGATGCAATTTCACATGCGGTTCTACCTGGGGTAGCCATTTCCTTTATCTTGGGTATTAACTTTTTCATAGGAGCTATCATCTTTGGACTTTTAGCTTCTACAATGATTACCTATATCAAAAGCAATTCCATTATTAAGAGTGACACAGCAATTGGGATTACCTTTTCGAGCTTTCTAGCTCTCGGTATTATTCTCATCGGTGTTGCTAATAGTTCCACAGATCTCTTTCATATTCTCTTCGGGAATATTCTAGCTGTACAAGACATGGATATGTGGATAACGATTATCGTTTCACTTCTCGTACTAGCAACTATTACAATCTTCTTTCGCCCTCTACTCCTAACATCCTTTGATCCAATTTTGGCCAAGTCTATGGGAGTTAAGGTCACCTTCTACCACTACTTACTTATGGTTATTCTAACTTTGGTTTCTGTAACTGCCATGCAGAGTGTTGGCACTATTCTTATTGTGGCACTTTTAATTACACCGGCTGCCACTGCCTACCTTTATGTTCATAGCCTAAAAACAATGATTCTTCTCTCATCAGGATTGGGGGCTCTGGCATCTGTTCTAGGTCTTTTTATCGGCTATAGTTTTAATATTGCAGCTGGTTCGAGCATTGTATTAACGTCTGCTCTACTCTTTCTCATCAGCTTTTTCATCGCCCCAAAACAAAGTGGCATGAATAAAACTTCTAAACAATAAAAAATAGGATGAAAATAATATGAAAAAAATACTATCAACAATAGTACTACTACTTTTAGCGGTAGTTACTCTAACAGCTTGTACCAATAAACAAGGCAGTAACAAGGATAAATTACGAGTCGTTACGACCAATTCCATTATTGCTGATATCACCAAAAATATTGCTGGAGATAAAATCACTCTCCACAGTATTGTCCCCGTTGGTAAGGATCCTCACGAATACGAACCCCTTCCTGATGATGTAAAGAAGACATCGCAAGCTGACTTGATTTTTTACAACGGTATCAATTTAGAAACTGGTGGAAATGCTTGGTTTACTAAGTTAGTCAAGAATGCTCATAAGACAGAAAATAAAGATTATTTTGCAGTTAGTGATGGTGTTAAGGTAATTTACCTTGAAGGTCAATCAGAAAAAGGTAAGGAAGATCCCCACGCTTGGCTTAATCTGGAAAATGGGATTATTTATGCTCAAAATATTGCCAAGCAACTGATTGCTAAGGACCCTAAAAACAAGACCTACTACGAAAAGAATCTAAAATCCTATACTGACAAACTTAGTAAACTGGACCAAGAAGCTAAAGAAACATTTAACAAGATTCCCGATGAGAAAAAACTGATTGTCACTAGTGAAGGATGCTTCAAATACTTCTCAAAAGCCTATGGCGTACCATCTGCCTACATCTGGGAAATCAATACAGAAGAAGAAGGCACACCAGACCAAATCAAAACACTCGTGGAAAAACTACGTCAAACAAAGGTACCAGCTCTCTTTGTCGAATCTAGTGTCGATGAACGCCCTATGAAAACAGTATCTAAGGATACCAATATTCCTATCTATGCAAAGATCTTTACAGATTCTATTGCTGAAAAAGGACAAAACGGTGACAGCTACTACAACATGATGAAATATAATCTGGATAAAATCACCCAAGGCTTGAATCAGTAAAAATCTTATCTAAGAAACATTCTGTATTCTTATGATAAATCTGTTATACTAAGGTGAGACTATTTTCAAAGGAAGAGAAATGACACCTAACAAAGAAGACTACCTCAAATGTATCTATGAGATTGGTACTGAAGAAGGCAAAATAAGCAATAAGGAAATCGCAAACCGTATGCAGGTGTCTCCACCTGCTGTGACGGAAATGATTAAGAAATTGATTTCAGAAGACCTCATCATCAAAGACAAAGTCAAGGGCTATCTTCTAACGAAAACTGGTAAAATCAATGTCGCTGAACTCTATCGGAAACATCGCCTCATCGAAGTCTTTTTGGTGGACCACTTGCAATACACTTGTGATCAAATTCATCAAGAGGCTGAAATTTTAGAGCATACTGTCTCTGATCACTTCATCGATGCGCTTGACCGCCTACTCAATTACCCTCAAACCTGTCCACACGGTGGGCAAATCCCCAAGTCAGGTCAGCTCATAGAGGAAATCTACAACCAGACTTTTACACAAGACCTTGCTCCTGGAGAATATGTCCTTCGTCGAGTTCAGGATCAAATTGATTTACTCCATTATTTGGAAACTGTCGGTCTTAAAATTGGAGTAACTTTTACCTTGAAAGGCTTTGACCCTTTTACACTACTATACCGCCTGAATATTGATGGAAAAGAAATTCAAATTCCAGAAACTGTTGCTAGCAACCTTTATATTGAAGCAAACTAAAAAAGCGAGGCTGATAGACACCCTTAGAATGTCATCAGTCTCACTTTTTTTACATTTGTTTCAAGCGTTCCACCCGTTCTGAAATTGGTGGGTGAGTATAAAAGAGCTTCTGCAAACCAGATTCCTTTTTAGGATCATTGATATAGAGAGCTGCGCTCGCATCATCCACATGATGTTGCATTGGCGTACTATTATCAAGTTTAAGCAGAGCGTTAATCATACCTTGTGGGTTACGTGTCAATTCGACGCTAGAAGCATCAGCTAAAAATTCACGCTGGCGTGAAATAGCCAACTGAACCAAGGTAGCTGCCAAAGGCGCCAGAATAATAGCAATCAAAGAAATAATGAGAAGAATAATTTCCAAACCGCTACTTCCATTACGGTCATCATCATTTCTACGACGGCCTCCACCCCAGAACATCATATTACGAGCCATCCCAGCTAGCATGGTAATGGCAGATGCTAAGGCAACTGCTATGGTAGAGATTCGGATATCGTAGTTGCGAATATGACTCACTTCATGTCCAATAACTCCTTCAAGTTCCTCACGATTCATAACCGCAAGAAGACCTGTCGTAGCAGCCACCGCAGCATTTTTAGGGCTAGATCCCGTCGCAAAAGCATTCATTGAAGGATCATCGACAATAAAGACACGTGGCATCGGTATTTGTGCCACCATAGCCATATCCTCAACAACATGATAAAGGTTCGGAGCGGTTTGTTCGTCAACCTCTCGTGCACCATTCATAGCCATAACGACATTGGTTGATTGGAAAATCATGGTAACGGCATAGATAAAACCGATAACTAGAGCAAGAATCAGACCACCGAAGCCTGAACCTAACCAAAGATAGCCGACACCGTAACCAACAAGGCCCAACAAGAGGAAAAAGACCAGGAGCAAAAGCCAAGTCTTTCTCTTATTTCGAGCAATCTGATCAAATAACATATTAGTTACCTAGTCCACTGAAATCAACCTTAGGCACAGCTTTTTCTTCTTCTGGTGTTTCAAGGAATTCAGCAGCCTTAAAGCTAAACATTTTAGCAATAACATTGCTTGGGAAGGTTTCCAATTTCACATTGTAGTTACTTGTCACACTGTTATAGAGTTGGCGTGAATAGGCAATTTTGTTTTCAGTGTTCGTCAACTCTTCTTGAAGCTGGCTGAAGTTGGCACTAGCCTTAAGATCAGGGTAACTTTCAGCTACGGCAAAGATTCCAGAAACCTGGCGAGTCAATTCATCACTGGCACGCATAGCTTCTGCAGGAGAAGTCGCAGCTGCTACTTGATTACGAAGTTCTGCTACTTTTTCAAGCGTTGAACCTTCATATTTAGCGTAACCTTTAACTGTTTCAATCAAGTTAGGAAGGAGATCATTACGACGTTTCAATTGAACATCAATTTGACTCCATGCCTCCTTGGTTTGCATACGGCTTTTAACCAAGCCGTTATAACTTGCAATAACAAAAATCACAAGAACAACAATAATGGCAATAATAATCCAAATCATATTTAGTTTCCTTTCTTATACTTAAAAAGAGTCGGTACGACTTCTCTTACAAGTATTTTGATAGTCTCAGTATATCAAATTTTCAGATAAAAGTGGTAAAATGTGAGCCGTTTTACAAAAAAACTGGACAAGATGTCTAGTTTTTTTACTCTTTAGACGTGTGTCGTTTGCCTTGGGCTAGGGCATCTGCTTCTGTCATAGTAACGACATTTGCTTTGTTGGTGTTGCTAGGCATACTATTGATGTCATACCAATAAACATCTGCTGTTCCATGACGCGCCACATAAACTGTTCGACTTTCTTCTTGTGCAGGTTGCACAGGCTCTGGCTCAGAACTTGGTTGTTCAGTCACCTGTGAACTCTCAGAACTAGGCTCAGATGGCGCTTCAGTAAATTCAGTAACCGTATTTGTCGCTGTCCCATCTGCATAATTGATTTCTGCATTTGGTGATTGGTTGTCCAAGATAACATGCGTAACTCCCTGACTGTCAAGAGTCTCCTTATCTCCACCAAGTTTAATTTCTAAGAGATTTCCAGAACTATCAATACCGACATACTGAAGTTCTACTTGACGAGGCAACAACTCATCTCCACTGTAGATAGCTGTTACCTTATAGTCTAACCAATAGTTAGGGTGGAGTGCTAGCCAGTTATCCAAGCGATTTTCATAATAAAGCATACCTGACTGATTACCTTCGTCGGTTCCTTTATAATTTCCAGAATTCAACCAGGCAGTCATAGGTACTAAATTCTTGCCCTCGTCATTGACACCAGAAAACTGATAACCAATCAAATGCCCTCGATTCATTAGCCAAGATTTTGATTTACCGTCACCATAATAAAACTTATAGTTATGCCATCCTACAGGATCATATTTTATTTTACCGGGGCGTTTATTCTTTGGCTCGTCCTTATCTTGTAACTGTATATGAGCACTGTGGGCACGTCCTAACTGGTCCTTTTCCTCCATGACAAACTGCTTTTGACCATTAAAAGCTAATATACCATTGTTCTCATCCGCTTGAGCTACTTGAGAGCTTACAGTCAACGATTGTTTGCTAGTATCTACTGAAAATCCGAAACCTAAAGTAAATACTAAAACAAGAAGAGCAAATAAACGAATCCTACTATTTCTTTTTTCTTTCATTATCTTAACTCCTTAATTTTTTATCACTTTAATTATACAGGACCAAATCAAAGTGGATGATTAAAAATAAAGAATAATGATATTAGCCATCTTAGAACTTGCTTAAAAAACAAGAAACATCCATTTTCTTGGATGCTTCTTACCTATTATTTACCTGCTTTCTTACCTTGTTTTGTAAGGTAAACTGTAGATATACTTAGTGCCGCAGCAACTCCGACAAGAAGGAAGACCGTTGTAGTATTAGACTTACCTTTTTCTTTTGAAGTGCTAGCTTGACTTTCAGAACCCTTAGCAACCTGGTTTGCCTCAGTTGTTTTATCAATACGGGCGACATTCTTAGGTATCTCATCCTTCTTGCTTTCCGCCAATTCTGACAAATCATTGCTAATCTCTTTGGCTACACCTTCAGAGCTTGTAAGTGATGCCGCTTCTGAGGCTAATGTTTCAGATGCCATAACCGCCATGACTTTACTTGCAATCACATCCACAGATTTCTCATTCAACAGAGAATTAAAGCGAATAGCTTCTGAGGCGAGCTGACTGCTTGTTATAGGGGTTTTTAGGTCATTGTTATAAGCGACCTGACTATTTTGCGAGATGCTGACAACATCAGATGTACTTGCTGTTGTTGGTGCTTCGGAAACTTTGACGTCAACCTGACTTGTTGAACCTTTTTCAATAACTTCTGAAGAAACCTCGCTTATCGGATCCTTTTGTGTACTTTCTGAAGTTGGAGATTTCTCTGGGCTGTCAGAAGTAAATACTACGTCAACCTGACTGGTAGATGAAGCTACTGGTGTTTCCTCACTCTTTGGTGACTCAGAAACTGAAGTCTCAGAGACCACTTCACTGTTTGATGCTTCAGAAACTGGGGTGCTTGATACTGCTTCACTCTTTGCTGTTTCTGATGCTGAAGTCTCGGATACCACTTCACTAGTTGATGCTTCAGAAACTGGAGTGATTGATACTGCTTCACTCTTTGCTGTTTCTGATGCTGAAGTCTCAGAGACCACTTCACTGTTTGATGCTTCGGAGACTGGAGTACTTGAATCTGCTTCACTCTTTGGTGTTTCTGATGCCGAAGTTTCGGATACTACTTCACTATTGGATGCTTCGGAAACTGGGGTGCTTGACCCTGCTTCACTCTTTGCTGTTTCTGATGCTGAAGTCTCAGAGACCACTTCACTGTTTGATGCTTCGGAAACTGGAGTACTTGAATCTGCTTCACTCTTCGGTGTTTCTGATGCTGAAGTCTCAGAGACCACTTCACTAGCTGATGCTTCAGAAACTGGAGTAGTTGAACCTGCTTCACTCTTTGGTGTTTCTGATGCCGAAGTTTCAGAAACTACTTCACTATTGGATGCTTCAGAAACTGGAGTACTTGAATCTGCTTCACTCTTTGGTGTTTCTGATGCCGACGTCTCAGAGACCACTTCACTAGCTGATGCTTCAGAAACTGGAGTAGTTGAACCTGCTTCACTCTTTGGTGTTTCTGATGCTGAAGTCTCAGAGACCACTTCACTGCTGGAAGCTTCGGAGACTGGAGTACTTGAATCTGCTTCACTCTTCGGTGTTTCTGATGCTGAAGTCTCGGAAACTACTTCACTAGTTGATGCTTCAGAAACTGGGGTACTTGATCCTGCTTCACTCTTTGGTGTTTCTGATGCCGAAGTTTCAGAGACTGGATTATTGACTGGCTTTGGCTCAGGCTTTGTTGGAGAAACTGTTGAAACAGCTCCAACAATCGTCGCCTTATTGTCAATCGTATTATTTGATAAACGGATTTCTCCATTACCATTGTCACCCATCTCAAAGTTTTTGGTAATCACCGGCTCAGCCAAGGTATTCAATAGCTTATTATCGTAGATATCAACATTCTTGATTGTTCCACGAACTTGTTGGAAATCAATGGCACCACGATGGAGGTTATAGAGGTCATTAGTTGTCCCTGAACGTAGAATGGTATTGTCATGAATCTTAATTCCAGAATCATTGAGGTCAAAATCGTGGCCTGCAAAGACTGTGTTTACACGGATACCTGCTCCAGCAAAGACGTCCTTGATGAGGTTTCCTGAGATTTCATGACCCTTACCACCAAAAATACCGATACCAGCCGCACGCCAGCCTGATTCAATGGTGTTGTTGAGGAATTTATTATTTTCCTCGGCTGCGGCATTTGTCCCATCTGAAATACTTGACCAGATAGCCAAACCATCATCACCATTCCCACGGATGTTAGAGTTTTTAACCGTTGAATTCTTGGTTCCTTGAGCAAAGTTAATACCATCAGCCAAGTTATTACGGATACGAGCGTTTTCAACAACAAGACCGTCCGTATACTTCATATTTCCCGTCTGGTCGTAGTCTCCAATCCACATACCAACTTCAAAATGCTGAACCCAGATATCGTAAATTTTCGAATCCTTACCAAGTGTTCCCGAAATAGCCTTGTACTGTGCATCCTCATTGTAACGAGAGGTTAAGTTGGAATCCATATAAAGATTGCTCAACTCAATACCATTACTGTTATGACCAAAGACAATACCACCACCATAGCGTTTGTCACTTGTGAAGTGTAGTTGCGTATGCCAAACACCGGCACCTGAAATTTTTAGATTATCAGCTTCGATATTAACTTGTTTGTCAAAATTGAAACGTCCTTCTGGAATATAGACAGATTTTCCATTGGCTTTAGCTTCTTCAACAGCCGCAAGTAGGGCAGCTGTGTCGTCACTATCATCATTAGCAGATGCACCCTTATCCACGATACTGATACTATTTTCACTTTGGGCAACTGGCGCTGGAGCCTGTTCTAGCTCAATAAAATCAATACCATAAGGGACATTGTCATCCTTCTTCTTAACGAGAGAAATCTTATCACCAGATTTTAATTGGATATCCTTGAGGAGGAGACGTGTCTCATCAAAACGAAAACGTGCACTTGAGCCATCGATGGCTTGATCATACTCATGGTCACCTTTAAGGTACTGCCATGATGAGTGAGATGACAAATCAAGATTACCAACGCTTGAACCATTAACTTGCACATCCAACTGACCTGATGCACCATCAGGTATTGTATAACGTACATTCAAAGCATTGGCTGGCTCTGTAACATTGAAAGTAACTGCCGCATCCTTTTTAGGAAGCTCAACATAAGTTTGGTTAGTCGCCTCCACAGCCGTAGATTCCATATCCGTTGACTGTTGGATTGTAGCGCCATTTTCAACAGTCGTCTTTTCTGCGTCATGAGTCGTATAAGGCATCTTTGCACCGTAACCATCAGTGCTATACTCCTTGCCTTGACCTTGGTCCTCAGTCGCATTGGTTAAGACATTTGCTGAGGTTTCTTGAGTTCGTGGGTTGCTTGCCTCAACCAATTGATAAATGGTAGGAGTCTGTTCAGCTGCTTGAACAGTTGTTACCTGAGGTTGAACTGGAGCAATATTGGCAGGTTGCAACGCTTGCACTGTCTCTGCTGACGCTGGCTCTGAAGTTGCCAATTGGGCAGTTGAGGCTGTTTGAGGTGTCTGTACCTGATTTGAGGCATCAGTCAACTCACTAATCGATTGTGCCTCATCAGCCTGAGCTGCTTGCCCATTGGCAAGAGCCATGAACCCAATCAAGGCTGATGCTGCCCCAATGGAATATTTACGGATACTGTACTTTGGTTTCGTTTTTCTTTCTTTAAACAAGTCTATTCTCCTGATACTTTTTTTCACAATCTCTCTATCTTAGGACCAAGCCGTCCTTTGAAAGAAAATAAAGATTCCCTAATATTAAAAAATGCTAATAATTCTGTTGTTTTTCTTATTAAAAACAAACCAAAGTAAATTATAAGGGATGAGAAAACAAAATAAAAGGCTAAGTAATCCAGTTTAACAAGGCCTTAACAAAATTGTCATATTAGAAAGTTCAGTCATTCATTTCTAAATTATAGTCTAAAAATGTCGCACAAAAAGGTAATTTCTTTCACGTGTAAGAAAGACAAACATCTAATTTCCCTCCAATCCTTATTTAGCAAGATCTATCGGCTAAAACAATCAAATTGTTTTAAATCTGTTTTCTCAGATTTCTGTCAAACGTTTGACAGTCTTTTTTAATTTTATCTTTCAAAGTATTATTTTCCGAATGTTTTAGTATTACAAATGTTAAACGACTAAAAATAAAAACAGAGACAAAAACTGCCTCTGACTTTTCAAATAAATGTTTATTCCTAACTGATTCTTACGATAACAATGTCTCTAGTTCTTCAACCGATAAACCAGTAACATCTGATACTGCCTCTAGTGACAGGCCTTTTGAGAGCATCTTGCGAATCAGTTCTAATTGTCCCTCATGACGGCCTCGTTCCAACCCTTGTTCCAAGCCTTCTTCACGTGCTTCATCAATAGCTGTTTCCATAGTCATGTCATAATTTTCTTGAATACGTATGCGTTCATCAATCATCGCCTTTTCCTCCTGTGTCCAGCTGGATGAATCCAGTAATGAATCGGCATGCGTGACCGCTTGACTAGGTGCCTTGGAAAATGGGAGATTTCCAAAAAACTCTAGCCACTGCCGCCCTTCATCCGTAATATGTTTACCTTTATTATACTTATCCAACTCTAAAAAGGCAATCTGAAGAAGGTTTTGCCGTTTACCATCCTTATAGTAAGAATTCAAAGGCTTGCCCGTCCGACTATTGACCATCCAATAAGTATTAATCGGGGACTCCTCATCTGGCAACAAGGTCTTCTCCAAGATTGCTATGCCATAAACTGGCTCCATCTGCTCGTACATCTTATGCGTCTGTCCTTGTTGACGTAATTGTTGCACATTTTCCACCAGCTGGTTAGCCAAATAATAATGAAAACGATTGAGAAAATAATGCTGCTTACGCACCTGAATCTCAATAATGACCTCGGTTCCATCATTCAACTTGGCTCGAACATCCACCGATGTTGAAAAGAGCTCATCCTCATCAAAGCCCTTTTTATGAAGCTGCGTCCCCTCCAAAATCTGAGCATCCACAACATCCAAATCCAAAATATCTCGAATGAAAGCAACCGTCACCTCAGGCAGGCTAAAAATCCTCTTAGCCATGATATCCAAGGTCGGTGAGACATGCTTGTGTCTTTTTTCCATTTACCTCTCCTTAAGAAAAAATAGAGGGTTGACCCCTCTACTTCTATTATTCGGAAAAAGCTATTGATTACACTATAAGATCCATTAAGAAACCAAATAATAGTTCACTTTCAAGTCTCTAAATTGATCATAACCCAAATACTCATCGTTCTGCAAGCGACCTAAAACAATACTAGGATGGATACCAATCTCATCAGCAAATTTCTTAATCGCTTGTTTATCAAAGCAACCTTCATCTATGAATCTTTGATAGTCTTGAGGAGCAATTAGTAAATCTTTCGCAAACTGGTCTGCTAGTTCCTCAGAACGTCTATAAGAGTCACTATCTCCATCATCAGACGAAAAATCATTCTGAATAATATGACCTATCTCATGGAAAAGTGAGAACCAGAAAATATCGGACGCTTTATTTCGATCTGTCAATAATAGCATGGCACTGCCATTTCCAAATTTTTTCGTAGCACCATTTAGATTGGCATTTGGCAAAGCAGGTAGACCTACTAGGACAACACCACAATCTAGCAAGATATCATATAAGCGTTGAGGAAAGACTTCTGGGTCTTGTCTGGTCAAGTTTCTCAAAGTAGGCAAGCTTCTCTCCAACTTTCTACGATGGAGCTTGGTAGTTGTTATATCACGTGCTTTTTTAGACGCCAACTCCAGCATGATATTGGAGTTGACTATGCTTTTAGTCGTGAACTCACGTGTATTCCGATAGCTGACTAAATGGTTAAAAGATGTAAGGTTTTCTAAACTTGCAACACCTAGAATCTTGCGAAGCTCGATAATCTTTTCACCAATACCATAGCGCTTCTCTGGAACATAGCCTTTTTGCTTAAAATACTTGAAGTCAATCATCTCGCATATTTCCTTCTCGCGACCTTGATCAAACTCTCTTTGTTCTATAATTTCAGCCACTTTCACATCATAAATATTTTGAAGGTTGAGCCAAGTCTGCATAGAAACACCACTTAGCTTGGCTAACTTATGAGCTGTCTCCTTACTAATAGACTCCTCAGCATTAACTAGCTTGCTTACAGTCTTGGCAGAAACTCCCAAGCGCTCTGCAAATTCTTTCTGAGTTACGTTATAGTCCTCAATTAAGTCTTCAACATACTGACCTGGATGAAAAGCAACCAAGTCTTTGTACTCGACAACTTTTTTACTCATAATGATTGCTAACCTCCTCTATTTTCAAGATTTCGACTTCAACAGGACTAGGAAATACCTTTTCTAGATCCTCTTCACGAAATCCTACAATCAAACGATAGGAACTTTTCCGACCATCTATATCCAAAGCAAACTGTCCCTGTCTCTTTCCCTTGAGTTGGTGAAAGTAATATTTAGGAAAAGCTGTCACACTGGCCAAAGAATCCGACGCTTCCAAAAGGTTAATCAACTGATGCAACTTTAATGCAACCTTATCCGAAAAATCCTTTTTCGCTCGCCTCAGCTCAGTGCACTGTTTCTCAACAGTTTTATTTGTATAGATAAGCTTCATAAATTCCTTTCTGTTTAATTTAAATTACCTTTTTGGTAATTTAATTATATCATCTTTAGACAATAAAAAACAGTCAAAGGTTGATTTGGCTAGAATATTAAATACAAACACATAAAACTCAGTAACATGATTAAAGATATAATAACTGCGAAAACTCACATGAAGAAAATTAATCATTTATCTCAACTAAAAGCAATTCAAATAGCCCTTTAGTAACTACAATTATTACGATTACAATACTTAGTAAGAAACCAACATTTATAAAATCTGGAATACACTTAACGCCTAAAGATAACTCCACCATATATAATAAACTAACAACAAATGTATAAAAATACCTAACAATTATCTCTTCCCATTTTGAAGAGTATTCGTTTGAGTTTTTATCATATAATACAGATCGTATAGGAGAAGAATACAATATAGCAATCGCGGAAAGTAAGAAACCTGTGATGACAGAAATAAAAGATACCGTATCACTATGACTTAGTAGAATATAATTCCTTAGTAAATATGATATAAACAAACTAATCACTAAAATACAACCAGAAATAACTCTATCTTTTTTTCGTAACTTACTCATTTGACAGACTCTCTATTTCTTTGAGCAAAATATCTTTTACCTCTGCTCCTAAAAATTTCCCAGTTGCTTGTTGTTTCTCAACATTTATTGTAATCTTTTTGATAAACGTACCACGATTAAAAACATGTTCAAATCCAGCTTCGTCGTTTCCTCGAATTAAGATACCTGATAGTTGATGATTCTCAGATTCTTTTACAATTTTTTTGATAAATGTTTTGATTTTATTTATTTGCATCCCAGATAGCTTTACATTCAACGTTAAATCATCCAAGCCATCAGTATCAAATAAATCAGATAGAGCTTCACGTTTTTCTGATAAAGAAGAAAAAATATCATTTTTTGAAGTAAACTGAATTTCATCAACACTAGATAATGTTTTAAAAAATTCCTCTTTATCTTCATAAAAACCCTTTATGTTAAACTTAACTTCCGTTGTATCTTTAAGAATTTTTTCTAGCAGATTACGGTGTCTTACATCCGAAAAATACAATAAATTATTATCTAAATCAAATAAAACAAAAAATTGCTTCAAAAATTCCAACTCTGTTTCTGATTTGGGATTTTCACGTTTTTGATTCGTATAGTAGTCCGTTACAGTAGTATCTCTTGGCTCTAATTTCCCAGATTCTATTACTAAAAAAACGAAATGATTATTTTTATCAACCTCTATATGATATAATCCATCTTTATGTTGTAAGTTGCATGGAGTCAACTTATCAAATGTCTTTAAAATAGGTTGTAACCACCTCTCTCCTCTTTGATCGCTTTCAATAAATGGTTTCCAAATAGAAAAAGTAAGCTCTGACATTTATTTTCCCTCAAATTCTTTCAACTTTAAAATTCTAACAGCTATATTCTCTACTCCACCTTCACCTGTCCATTCATCAGCATTGGCAAGAGCCAATCGCGCAGTTGGGTAAGTTGTTTATTCTCTTCGATTAAATTAAGTTGCTGTTTATCAATCACTTCTAATTTTTGATTAATCTCAAATAATAATTTCAACGGAATTGCAGGGACTACAATTTTGTTCATATTTTCTTGATTAATTTTCATTTGAATTGAACCTGTTTTAATTTTCATAACCGAAACATCCTTCAATAGCATCATAAGGAGTTTACAACTATAATTCTTAATTGGTTCTAGCACATGAGCGTGATTGTTTACCCAATTTTTTCCTGAAATACGTTGTAAAATAGGGGTTCCTTTCTCTGTCATTACAGAACCATCTTCAGCCATTAAAACATAATCTCCGTCAAAGATATAATCATTGACATAATCCATTATACCAGTAGCACCATAATACGGTATTTCACCTTTTACAAGCTCTCTATCATTACTTGATAACGGAACTCTTTTTGAGTCATGACATATTGTAATATTCCCCAACTTCTCAACTCCCCAGCCCTCAGGGATTTCGCGTTTGAGTTCTGGGTGATAGACCATCTTTCCGCCTGATGATTTGTAGGGTTTGCCATTCTTGTCTGGGAAATCAAACTGTACAAACCAGTAGTCATAGAGAGTCTTGGCCATGGTTTCTAACTCTTGGTTGATTTGGTTGTTGATTTGGATTTCTTGGTCTAAAGTAGTCAATAACTTTGCAATATTTCTCTGAGTTTGAATTTTTGGAATATATACTTGAACTTCATAAATTTTCTCTGGCGAAGTATGCTTAACTTTTGTACCAGATGCAGAACGACTTATCTGCTGTCTAACCGTCTGTGTCATAAATAGATAGTAAGCAAAATCTTTATTCAAGTATTCATTACAAGAAATTAAACCTATTCGCTGATTGTGTAAATATCGATTATCTTCAGGAACAATCGCTGTACTACCTAGCAAACCTGCAGCTTGTTCGGTCATTGCAACAATTAAATCACCTTTTGAACATAGGTATTCTTTCGGATATTCTCCAATATAAAATCTATCTTTCGAGGTATTTGCCTTAAACCCACCAGACTCGTAAAAATTCCCCGGTGTTAAAATACTTTGAATTCCAGTTTCTGAAAAAAATTCTCCCTTAAAAGCCCAACCGTGTTTTACCCTGAGTAGTTCACCTAGTTTATGTCTTTTCCACTCACTCATACTTGATCCCCTTCATTTGCTCTTCAATCTCCCGCTCCAAGGCATGCGATTGCTGGAAGAGGTCTGAGAGTTTGTTTTGAAAGGCGGTCATTTTGGCGTCAAACTCTTCTGCTGTGATATCTACATAGTCAATCTTGATGTCAAAGTATTGACCTGCGCTAAGAGAGTAGTTTTTCTCCTTGATATCCTCATAAGAGACTGTGACAGAAAAGTCCTCGACGGCTTCTTTCTTGATAAAGGTCTCGACGATCTTCTGCTCTTCCTCAGGAGACAGCACAGTCTTTTGGTTCTTGCCTTCCTTGACCTTGGTTCCAAGGTTTGAGGCATCAACGAGTACGACATCGCCCTTGTTTTTCTTATCGATAAAGAGGATGGAAACTTTGGTACCTGTCGTCGCAAAGATATTGGACGGCATAGAAACAACACCAGCCAGCATTTGATTATCTATTAAGTATTGGCGGATTTTCTTATCAATTCCATTTTGCGCCGTAATAAATCCTGTCGGCAAGACCACAGCTGCCTGTCCGTCTGATTTCAAAGAATAGATGATATGCTGAACAAATAGTTCATAAATCGCCATCGAATTCTTCTTATTTTTTGGTGTTTTAGGCACTCCTGCAAAGAAACGCTCACTGGCTTCTGGCAAGGTCTCCACTTGGTCACGCCACTCTGAAAAGTCCAACTTGAAAGGAGGGTTGGACACGATATAGTCCATCTTTTCAGGATGACGATTACGCAAAATAGTATTACCTTCAACGATATTATGGATGGAGTGTTGTAGTCCATTCAAAATTAGGTTGAGACGAAGGAGATTGGATGACTTTTGTGAGATATCCTGACTGTAGACAGTAGCCTTATCCACACCAATACGACTGGCGAGATTCATGAGCAAGGTTCCAGAACCAGCAGATGGGTCATAGATACGCACGTTTTGAGGGCTATCATTTCCCACCAAGATATCAGCGATAATCTTAGCCACTGAGTGAGGTGTGTAATACTCGGCATAGGTTCCCCCGCCATCTTTGTTGTAGTCCTTAATCATATACTCAAAGATGGTAGAGAAAAAGTCAAAGCCTTGAGAAAAAATAGCCTCATCAAACTTAACGCGAGCAAGGAGATTGATGACAGATTTTGCGACTTCGTTACGCTTACTGCTATCTGAGATGTTATCGGTAATCAGGCGCTCATTAAAGAGACGAACAGTTGTATCCCCTTCTGTATGGACCGAGAAGATATCGTTATTGTCAATGGCGATTTGATTGAGTGTGTTCTCAAACGTCTCATAAAAATCGGATTCATTTTGCTTACGATGGAGCGTTTCGATGAATTGATTTGGCTTCATCCAGGCTGTTGAAGTTCCGATATCCTCTAGGAGCCAATCATAGTCCTCTTCACTCATAGATACTAGATGCTCATAGATGTTCTCCGAATTAACGTCTTGTGCTTTATAGAGAAACTTGTCATTTAAGAATTTGTACAAGAAAGATTGGGTAAGGAGCTTGTACTCTCCTGCTTCACCCCCTAGACCAGCATGGGTAAAGACTGCTTTCAAATCATCTACCAATTTTTGGACTTGGACCTTATATTGTTCATTCATTAGTTTTGATATTCCTGTTCGTATTCTTCGAATAAAGATTCAACAAGATTGTTGAAGTCTTGTTTTGTCAACTTTTCATTTCCTGCTGACTCTGTATTTTTCATTTCTTTGCGTGCCTGTTCACGAATCATTCGTTTCAAAAAATCATTGTTATCAAGGACACCTTGATTTAGACCAATTTGATAATCTAAATTGGCTTTTGAGCCTTTAATCACATGGAAGATAACTGGAAATTCACTTACCACGGTTGAGTTGGTAACATGTTTGAAAGATCGAGCTGCCATTTCATCGCCATTGAAATTCATAGCTAGTCGTCGCATTCGACTCTTATAATCTTCAAATGCGTCAAACAGATTTTGATACTCAGTCTGAGTTTCTTTGATATTCTCCATTGTGAGGCCTTCCTGCTCATAAATCATATGTTTCTTCATGATTCTACGGAATTCCTCATAGAGATTTACCCATTCAGGGTCTTTTTCATCTGGACGACCGTTAATCCCACCTGCCACTCTTTTGCGAAGCTCATAGAGATCATTCGCTGCGAGTCGTAACTCTTCTTCTGCGATTTTAACGAAACTAAATGTCGTATCAGACATTGCTAGATTAAGCAAGGTTCGACTTGAAAATTCATCAGGTTTTTCCATAAGTGAGAGGTTAAGTAAACGTCTTGAAATCACGTTCAACAAAGTCGATACCTGGTTAATGTCAATTTTATTTAGAAGTTCACGATGTCCCAAAAGTCGAGCAACATTATAAAATTGCTTCATCGCTTCTAGAGCTTTTCGTAACTCAATCAGTTGATGTCTATCCCTCACTTCGTCGATGGTTTGAGAGAAGAACTCTAGATTCTCAGTTGGATAATTCATCAAAATTGTCTCTGATTTCTCAAGTTGTTTACTGATTTCGTCTGCTGAGACAAAGAGAGAACCAAAAACATTTTCAACATCTTCTCCTGTGTTTTTTAGATCATACTCCTGATTGAGTTCCTCCAAATACGCACGATTGGTTTTATCAAATTCTTTCGAAATATCCGCAAAGTCAATCACATATCCAAATTGATAATCCTTATATGGACGATTAACACGTGTCAATGTTTGAAGTAAGTTATGAGCCTTGATTTTGCGACCTAAGTACAATCTTTTCAACCTAGGTGCATCAAATCCTGTTAGTAACATCGAATATACAATAACAAGATCAATTTTACCTTCTTTATAGCTTTCTACACGATCTTTCTTATATTCTTTGTCACCTTCATCATGAAGGATTAAAGCTGATGTGATATTTGTCTCCCCACGACTTCTGCGTTCTTCTAATTGCTTTTCAATCTCACGAGCTTGCTTAGATGAATCACAAACAATCATTCCACCGATGGAATCATCATCGAAGATAACATCACGTGCTCTATTGAAATCTTCCAGAATGAAATCCAACATTGGTGAGACATAACGTGGATGAGCAAAAATATCATCTTTGGAAAGATCTCCACGCAAGATTTCTTCATTGATGGTTTGAAGAGTCTCCTTATAAGAGGTTTCAATATCTTCACGCATCAGACGAAGTGTAAAACCATCATCAATCGATTGATTATAGTAGTATTTATGGATATAATCACCAAAAATATCACGTGTCGTTGCATGACTTTCCTTGGTTTTACCATCTTTTTTATATGTTATTAGGGGCGTTCCAGTAAGTGCAATCTTAATAGCATTTTTATCTGCATTGTATAGATTTGGGAGATAGGAGCCTTTCTCATTATATGAACGGTGAGCCTCATCAATAAAATAGATATTTTGACGATTTAAATCATAGCCTGAATGATCTGTTAAATCTGAATTATCCTTAAATTTTTGAATATTAACGACAGCAACTTGATAAGCATCATGTTTTTCATTCAATTCTTGTGGACGGTCAATCCTTTTTACTTTCAAGCCACGTTTCGTAAACTCTCGCGTAGCTTGGTCTGCAAGATCCAAGCGGTCAACTACAAAATAAAACTGAGGAACAATTTCCTGTTTTGAGAAATAATTTGTAAGGTACCTGATATTAAAATAAGACAAGGCAGTTTTTCCAGACCCTTGTGTATGCCAGATGACACCTTTCTTCACTCCTTTTCCAATTGCATCCTCGATTGCTTTTGTTGCAAAAAACTGTGGATAACGCATCACATGCTTTTGTAGCTGAATAGTGCCATCTTTTGAGTGCTCTTCTACATAAGCTAATCCATAGCGAAGCAAAAACAATAGTCTTTCCTTTTGATAGAGTGATGAGATAAATGTATTACAAGGTGTACTTGGATCTTGATTTGTCTTAAATTCTGGCTGAGATTTCAAGGCAAATCGATTAACATCTTTTAATACTGCATCAATCTCCTCTTCACCTAATGAACGTATAGAATAAATTAGTTCCTCTTCTCTTTCTTCCTTAAATGCATTGAATTTAGTTTTTGAGAATGCATTTGAACAGTAAAAGGACCCTTGCTTTTGTTGACCTTGACCACTGATATAAGGTAAATTATCTGAGAATGAAAGCAATTGGGTAATATTATTGAAACGACGAAATCTCCTATTCTCAAATCTAACAGCTGTTCGTGATTGCTCAGATTGAATAGCAGTCTTACCATCACGAATGGCATTAGGTTGTTTCACTTCAATATATGAAAGTGGTAAGCCATTTATAAAAATGACAATATCAGGTCTAAACTCGTCTCCTCCATTTTGACAGGTTACCTCTAAAGCAAGGTGAAATGTATTATTCTTAGGGTTTTCCCAGTCAATATAAGTTGGACCACTATTACTTACTATACGTTTATAAAAGGCACGTCCTAAGTCATTTTGATCTAATTCAATCTTGATATTATTAAGTTCTCTTTCAACATCCAAATCAGTTGCATAATTGTTGAACTTTAAATATTGCTCTCTAAAAATTCGAAGTAAAATATTTGTTTCAGGATCTCTTCCCATAATCTCCTTACCATTATGAGGAAGATATGTATACCCCAAACGCATTAAGTGTAAGGCTGCTGGAATCTGAACCCTAGTTAATTCTGAAAACTCTCTTCTAGAAACCATTGTTTCACCTCTCCGTCCTGTCGTAATCCCTTACATTATAGCATTTTCACGGTTTCTTTCATAGTTTTGGGAAAATTCAAACAAAAAAACACGGCCCGAAGGTCATGTTTTTATCTTCTATTTATTCCCCCTATGAATCGTAAACCCTGTGGCTTGTTGGTTAGCCATGATGGTAATGTCTGAAATCTGCACACGTCGTGGTTGCTTGGTAACGTAGAGGACTGCCTCCGCAATATCTTGGGCTTGGAGGGCTTCCAAACCTTGATAAACCTTGGCTGCCTTGTCCTTGTCACCGTGAAAGCGAACTTGAGAAAAATCCGTCTCAACGATACCGGGCTGAATGGTTGTCACCTTGATATCTGTGGCAATGGTATCAATACGCAAACCATCGCTGAAAGTTTTCACTGCGGCTTTTGTAGCTGAATACACAGCTGCACCTGCATAGGCATAGATGCCCGCCGTAGAGCCCATATTGATGATATGGCCCTCATTGGCAGCTACCATGCTTGGCAAAATCTGACGTGTCACCATCATCAAGCCCTTGACATTGGTGTCGAGCATGGTCAGCAGATCCCACTCTTCATAATCTTGATAGGCTGTTAGGCCTAGTGCCAGACCTGCATTATTGACTAAAACATGGACTTGCCCCACACTTTTGAGAATGGCTTGGCAAACATCCTTGACCATGTCCATATCGGTAACATCCAGTGCAAAAGTCCAAACTTTTTGGTCTGGATAGGTCGATTGGAGCTCTTCTTTCAAGGCTTGAAGACGCTCCACACGACGACCTGTTAGGATGAGATTTTCTCCCTCTTTAGCAAAGGCACGCGCCGTTGCTTCGCCAATTCCTGATGTTGCTCCTGTAATAAGTACGTTTTTAGGCATGATATCCTCCACTCCTATAGTCCAGCTGCCCCTAATCGTTATTTGTCAATTCACCCAACTTCTTGATAAAATCAGGAAGTTCAAGCTTGGGCACGGTAGATTTTTTATTTCCTGACTTCCAAAATATCCAGAGTAACTGGTTGAAACCGTCTTGCAGGACCTTCTTTTGTTGGTCAGTAAGATTGCCAAATTCTTGCAACAGTTGACCTATCTGTGGCAAGGCTTGGATGCCAATATCATCGAGGCTTTCAATACCTGAATCAAGGATGGTATCAAAAACCAAATCGCAAACTTGCTTGAGTTGTTGATTGGGCAAGGTCTCAATCCACTCTTGGAAGGTTTCTTCCAAACGTTGACTCAACTCTGTTGGCTGGTCCTCATAAACAAAATCATTTGCCACTAAATCAACCTCCCAAGTCAAGGCGTTATGTTGAGCAAATCCAATGCCTTCTGCTGCGACTAGCTGAGCGGCCGCATCCCAGTAAAGCATGACTCCTACAACGGAATCTTGAGGTCTGATAACAGTCATCTTGGCTTTCAACCCTTGGTAAGAAGGCTTCTCTAAGAGGGGCTTCATCAATCCCGGAGAATCCAGAAGCAAGAGCTCTGCTATTTGCTCACGTAGAGCAGTTGAGCCTTGGACAGCCGCATAGAGGGCAAGATTACCACCCTTGGAATGTCCAGAAACAGCGATATAGCCACTGAGTTTTGGCAAGTGCTCAGACAGAAAGGCAATAGCTGAGCGATGGGCAGGAATTTCCCGACTGTAGGTCAGCTGAAAATCCTCCTTCCAGCCAATGACGCTATCATCTGTCCCACGAAAAACAATCTGCTGGTAGTCCAGTTCAGGCAGACTAAAAATCATGGCTGCAAACTGCTTTTCGACTTCCTTGTCCAAGACACTACAGTAGTCACTTAGATTAAGTCCAGCGAAACGTTTCGACCTGACCATGGCTTCAGCCAAATCTACCCGTTCCTTAGTCACCATGAAGGTATACTCAGGATTTAGCTCTTTACCCTCGGCATAGTCATGTAAATTGATGGTTTTCTGTAAATCACTTGCTGTGAAGCATTTTTCATAAGTCAGGTAGCCAATTTCATTGATGCAAACCTTATCCAAGATATTAAGTGGCTCTTGGTCAAAAGGCATATCCTTAACCTTTTCAAGATAATCGATTAGATTAGACATAGTAATCTCCTTGAAGTCTTTCTTACTTTGATTTTACTAGAATTTTCAAAAAATTGTTAGTGAAAAATGTGATATGATAAGAGAGATTATTTATTAGGAAAAGGAAGCTTATGACTATTTCACGATTTTACCGTATTTTACTAGCTCTTTGTGGACTGGTAGGAGTCTCTATCCAAATCCATGATGATGGTTGGGGCATGCTACTCTACTACACTGTTCTGTCCAATATCCTCGTCTTTTCTAGTTTGATTTTCTTTATCATCTATGACTTCAAAAAAGGGGATGCGACGACTAACACAAAACTCTTGCGTTACAAGGGTGGCGTAACCATGGCCATCCTCATCACTGGAGTTATCTATCACATCTTGCTAGCTCCTATTACAGAACCTGAGAAATTCTGGACCCTCCGCAATTTCTTGGTTCACTATATTGTCCCTTGGGGATTGGTGCTTGATACCCTCATTTTCGATGCTAAGAAAGCCTACCGTCTCCGTGAACCAATTTACTGGTCAGTGGTCCCTCTGTCTTACTTTGCCTTTGCCCTTCTAAATGGCTTGGTTCTAAAACTTCCAATCCCAGGTGCCAAAGATAGCCCCTTCGCCTACTTCTTTATCAATGTCAATAAATTTGGTTGGAACAAGGTCTTGGTAAATGTCCTAGTCATCAGTGCCGGGTATATCGCTGTTGGCTATCTCTTGTACCTCTTGAAAAAATTTATCGGTCGTAAACCGGCATAAAACACAAACTGAGCTCCCAAACGGAACTCAGTTTTTTCTATTGCAATAAACCTAATTTCTCAAAAGCCTTGTAGAGGCCATCTGCTTCAACATCGTCTGTTACAAAGTCTGCCATAGCCAAGATTTCTGGCCCACCATTTCCCATGGCAACCCCAACCTCACAGTATTCCAACATAGGGATATCAATCTTGGCATCGCCAAAAGCAATGGTTTCCGAACGCTCAGCCCCCAAATGTTCCAAAAGGACATCGATGGCATGGGCCTTGTTAATATCCTTAACACCTAGATCACCAAACAAGGCTGTTTCACCTCGACCTCCCCAAGTATGGGCTTCAAGCTGTGGAAAAGCTTCTTTTGAATCTAAATGGTCCTGATAGGATTCTAAAACGAAACTGACCTTGTTTAGGTCATCACGGTAGAGTTCCCCACCATACTGAAGGCCATGAAGAAAATCTTCTGGTTCCTTACCAGCGACAGACTCTTCTGACTCCCCCTTTTGAATGGCATAATTCTTAAGTGTCTCACGTGCCCGCTCCCGAAAATCAGGACTGGCAAAGAGACCGTTATTGCTCTCCAGATAAAAGGCCAGATGGCGTTCTGTTAGCCAATCCACAATCTTAGCCGCATCTTCCTTAGAAATCAGCTCATGCATGAGAACTTGGCCATGATGCTCTACATAAGAGCCATTACCACCAATCATCCCATCTAAGCCAATTTCCCATAATTCTGGTTGCATTTCTGCCTTGCTACGACCAGTACAAACATAGACCAGATGGCCCTTTTTACGGGCCTGACGAATAGCCTTGATTGCTGACTCCGGAATGCGGTTATGATAATCCACCAAGGTTCCATCAACATCTAGAAAAATAAGTTTTGACATGTTTTCACCTCGAGTCTTCTTTTACTTTATTATACCCTGATAATGCGACAAGAGATACTACTATCCTTGGACAAACTGATACTATCCTACGATAGTATTGTCTCCAATCCAATGCATTGCCATTTTGCATGAAAGAAGCTATGATGAAAGTATGAATGATTTAAAAATACTACTGGATCACCTGCCCTATAAATTAGCAGCCTATGATGCCCAAGGAAACTTTATCTATGACAATGGTGGCGCTGACGGTAGTTTCTTCCCCCGTGAGTCTGAAAATCTGCCTGATTGGATCATGTCCGAAGTGCTAGCCTCTCCTACAAAAGAAAGAAGTTATCAGATTCCAACAGACAGTTTTGATCAAGTCCTCATCCAAACCTACCAAGCTGCTATCGACAACGAAGGAAAGGTCCTAGGATTTTGGGAAACTATTTATGATTTGAAGCAACCTCTCAAGACCTATCTGGATAACTCTGCTCAAGCTCTTGTCGCCTGGTCTGATGCCACTAGTGGCGCTAGTTTCAAGGAGGAAACTGACTTTTAAGCTAAATTTCTTGCTTTAATAAATGAAAAATTCACTTAATTCAAGACTAGCTCAAAACACCCTTATTCATAAAATGTGCCTAAGTCAGCACTACAAAGGCTTTTTGGAAATCAGTCACTTTAATATCTCTCACAGAATTTATAAACACTCTATTTTGCATTTTTGCACTATTTAAGGTAAAATGGGAGTAATGAGAAAAAGAATAAAACCGATCGTTGTTTACGTGGTTCTAGCTCTTTTAGGATTAGCATTAGTTATTGCAAATATTCACAATACGTCCAAACAGCAGGCGCATCTCCAAAACGTGAAATCTGCTCTTCCTTATGCTACTACACCAAAAACAACAACCAGTAGTACATCTAGCAGTTCCGACGAGGAGCTGATACTCAATCCCATTATCGACCTTTCGGGGTGGCAACTACCTCAGGATATCGATTACGATGTCTTGTCAAATCATATTTCTGGTGCTATTATCCGCGTCTTCGGTGGATCACAGATTAGTAAGGATAGCAATGCCGCTAGTTCGAATGGGGTCGACAAATCTTTTAAAACACATATCAAAGAACTCAAAAAACGTGACGTTCCAGTTGCCGTCTATTCCTACGCTCAAGGTACTTCTGTTAAAGAGATGAAGGAAGAAGCTCGTATTTTCTACAAAAATGCTTCTCCATACAAACCTACTTATTACTGGATCGACGTTGAAGAAGAAACCATGTCCAACATGGAGCAAGGTGTCCAAGCCTTTCTCGCTGAGCTCAAACGTCTAGGAGCTGAAAACGTTGGTCTCTATATTGGTGCTTATTTCATGCTTGAGCAAGAAGTTTCAACTAAAAACTTTGATGCTGTTTGGATTCCAGCCTACGGTACCGATTCTGGTTATTATGAGGCTCTACCAAATACTGAAATCGACTATGACCTTCACCAGTATACGTCACAAGGAAGCCTACCTGGTTTCGATAATATCCTAGATCTTAACCAAATCAATCCTGAGAAAAACAAACGTAAAACCTTTGAAAAACTCTTTGGTAAGATTAAGCAAAAACCAACTAAAAATAAGAAGGCTACTTCGACAAGTTCATCTAGTAGTCAGTAAAAACCAGTGTCTAAGGCACTGGTTTTCTTCTTGTCAAATTGGCTTAGGCGTGCTCGGATGAATGTGTTATAATGGATGGTAGAAATGTATAACTTTAAAAGGAGATATGACAATGGCTAAGAAAGGCAAAGTCAAGAAGACCTTGGTTGACCAAATTCTTGATAAAGCTAATATTGACCATGATAGCTTATCCTTCAATGGTTTAGAAGGGGAGCTTCCAGAAGATGTGGCGCGTGAGAGCATTTATAAAACCCTCGCCCTTAAGGGAGATAAGACAGGACCAGTCATCGGCATCGTCCCTATCACCGAACACCTGTCTGAAAAGAAATTAGCTAAAATTTCAGGGAACAAGAAAGTTCAAATGATTCCACAAAAGGATCTCCAAAAAACAACTGGCTATGTTCACGGAGCTAACAACCCAGTGGGAATTCGCCAAAAGCACAATTTCCCTATTTATATCGATCAATCTGCCCAAGAAGCTGGCTTCCTTATTGTCTCAGCGGGGGAAATTGGGCGTTCTATCCGTATCAATAGTCAAGATCTTGCTGATTTTGTTAATGCTGAATTTGCTGATATTAAGGAGTAATCATGAAACTGTATTTTGTACGTCACGGTAAAACTGAGTGGAACTTGGAAGGACGACTTCAAGGCGCCAAGGGAGACTCGCCTTTGCTTAAAGAATCTATCGAACAAGTACGCGAGTTAGGGCACTATCTCAGTGACACACATTTTGACTTGGTCTTCTCAAGTGACCTACCACGTGCTAAAAAAACTACAGAGCTCATCATGGAGTCTCAAAAACCTAAAGCTAAAGTTACCTACACTAAAGCTTTGCGTGAATGGCAGCTTGGCAAACTGGAAGGACAAAAAATTTCACTCGTTCAGGCCATCTATCCAAAAGAAATGGATGCCTTCCGTCATAACCTAGCCAACTTCCGTGCTAATGACTTCCAAGCTGAATCTGTTTACCAGACAACCAAACGTGTGGCCGAATTTGTTAAAACACTTAAAGATAGTGATGCTAAAAATGTCCTCATCGTCGGTCACGGAGCTAACTTAACGGCTTCTATCCGTACACTCCTTGGTTTTGAACCTGGTCTTCTTCGTAAGGCAGGCGGTCTTGACAATGCTTCTGTCACTATTCTCGAAACCAATGATTTCGAGCACTTCACTCTTAAATGTTGGAATGATACGTCCTATATGGATGAACAAAACAAGATCAGCTAAATCAGCGACTGACTTCATAAGACAAGCGATCCTGAACAAGGGTCGCTTTTTAGCAGTCAAAAAGCCCTTAAATCTATTACTTTAAGAGCTTCACTTCCATTATTTCCACTTCGGTTCATCTGGCAAACGATTTAATTCGACACCAAAGTCTCGGGCCAAGTCCTCTAGTTCATTTTCAAAATCGTCTAGTTCCTGTGAGACAAGATCATACTGTCCTTCAGACAATAAACGCTTAAAACGAAGACCACGACTCAAGATAAATTCCACGTCTATTTTGGCAGTTCTATGGACATGTTCCCAATAGTTGTTAGCAAACCCTCTTTGCTTTTCCTCAGCATTAAGGTGGTCCGCTAATGCATAATAGGAATCCCAAGCAACGCCCTTCATCTGCTCTGCATCTCTAATACCTTCGAAGAGATCGTCACGTTTGGCTTCGAGTGCTTCTACTTCTTTTCTCAAAGCATCACGTTCAGCACTTAGTGCTTCAATATCATGTTTTAAGTTGTTAATTTCTACCATTTTCAAACTCCTTATCTCACGTTCTAGACAATAAAACGGCCATACGAGGCCGCTCTATTATCTTCCATATTTCATACGAAGGATTTTTTCCTGGTTCGCATTCAAACGAAGAAGGATAACCACTTTATCAATACTCATATTGCTCTCAAGAAGACGTTCAGCCGCCATCATAAGACCATTATTGATACCTAGTTGAAGGACTGGATTTTCATTATCATTGATATCAAAGATATATTTATTATTTGGAAGGTCGAAAAGGACTTTTACCGCTCCAAAGAGTTGCTCAAAATTGTCGATTTCCAAGTCGAAGACTGGCTTAGTACCTGGTTTGAGGCTACGTCCACGGTGGTTAAACCACATAGAATGCCAGCCACCATTGAAGGCACCCATGACATCATTGTCATAAGAATCTCCAACGTAGAGCGTCGTCGATGGATTCATATCAAATTGCTCAGCTGCAAGGTTGAAGATTTCCTTCTCAGGCTTTTGGAAACCTGTCGCCTGACTGACGATGACACGCTTAGGGTCCACATAATCATAAAGTCCCAACTTCTTGACCTTTTTAAGTTGGTGCTCTGTTGGTCCATTGGTAATAATACCCATAGGAACATTTTTTTCCTTGAGGAAATCAAGGGTCATGCGCATCTCATCAAGCATGGTGATATTTTCCAACTCATGCTCGTAAACCTCTTGGAAATGGTTACCCGTTTCTTCATCAATTTCACGGTAGCCAAACTCCAAAAGGGTCTCTTTACAGCGCCAAAAACGGAAATACTCAGTTGTCCACTCACCGGCCATTACACGTGGAAAACCAACGTCAGAATAGTGGCGGAAACGAATGTAGGCTTGATTCATGTGGCTCATATCAAAGTCAGGGAAACATTTTTCCATGGCAATACGATAAGGTGCCTGTTGGTCGTAAATAGTATCGTCAACGTCAAAAACAATAGAGGTAATCATCTGTCCGTTCTTTCTTATATCATTCTCTTGTCATAGACTTAGGTAAATTAAGAGATCTAACAACTAAACTGCAACATGAGTCAGATCCTAATTAATCTTCAGTCTTGCAAAAGTAAGCTTTAAGTCAACTGTCTAGGGGCAATCTTACTCGTCTGTTTTTTATCAGATTGCAATTGCCCAAACAGTCTTATTATACCGTTTTTGCCCTCTTATTTCAATTTTCGACCCCACTTAAGAAAAGATTATTCGTGTTTTGAAGATAGAAAAAGGTTTGAAACATACTGTCCCAAACCTAATGGATCTTGTCATATTCAGACACTTATTTAATTTCTTTGAAGGTCATTTTTTGTTTGACTTCACCCTGACCACCCTTGGCGATCTGGTAATAAAAATCTTTTGATGTGAAGTGGTCACCATAAGCAAAGACCTTGTTGTACTGCCATTGTGACAATTGATCGTCCTCTTTTTTACCAAGAGTCAATGTTGTTTTTGTCACACTGTATTCCCACTTAGCTGTTTGGTCATTATAGGCCTTGTCAAAATCAGTCTGACTCTTAGCAGCATTAACCACTGTCGTACGATCTTGACTCACAAGTGCCTTGTTCCCACCTTCTTGGAAGGCTACATACATGACACGATTATTGACCTCACCGTTTAGAGTACTTGAGTATTGGTAAACCTTACCAGGTACAACACTATCTAAATGGTGTGTTCCCCAGTAATAGAAAGCACCAAATCCAGCTCCCGTAACCAAGAGACAAGCAAGAACAACACTAATAATGATATTTCTCTTTGACATGTCTTGCCCCTCTCTATTCGTCACCAGTTAGGTCAGAGAAAGTTGCCTCTGAGTCTGTTTCAGTGTGGCTTGAAGAACTTGATGATGAGCGTTCAAGGCTTGATGAGCTTGAACTCATGCGTGTTTCTGTTTGAGAATCATCACTTGATGACGCCTTAGATTCTGAAGATTTCTCAGTGCTTGATGATGAACTTTCTTTTTCCTTGTAAACATCAACGTTGAAAGCCCACTTATCACCCTTATAACTTACTTGAATTTGGGCATATTTTGACTTGATAAGATCTGACATTTTACTATCTCTGTTAAGGGCGTCGTAAATCTTTTGAGCGAGGGCTTTGGCATTGGCTTCAGTTTTGGCACCATCTTTAGGTCCATCTACAATGTCTTGAGCCTTAGGTGTTTCACCTTGAAGGTAAAGGGCTTTGCTTTCAGTGTCCTTCTTAGCAGTAGCATTTACACCCGTCTTATCATCTGCATGTGAGAAGAAAGTCCATGCAGAACTACCTGAACGATTTTGTCGATAAATATTTGAGAATTCTTCTTGAACCTTGTCTTGGAAAGCATCATCAGTCAATTCTTTTTCCTTAGAACTTTCTGTACTTGCTTTGCTTTCACTACTGCTTGCTGTTGAGCTTGATGCAGAAGATGATGATCCACTTGTTGAGCTTGATGAAGCATCTTTAGATTCTGATGATGTTGAAGATGATTCCTTGCCATCTTTAGAATCTTTAGTATCTTTGTCTTTATCGTTGTTATTGTTAGTCGTGTTGTTTGAGAATGAAACGCTATTGTCAGAATTATCTGGAGCGTAAATCACTGTATTCTTAGAATGGTCATCAGAGACAAATGTGCTGTTATTGATAATCACTCGGTTGTTATCACCGTAGTAGTTGTTGATAACAATCTTAGAATGTGCACAACGGTAACCGTTACCAGTCACATGGTAACCTGCTGGGACATCACCATCACGTTTCAAGATGAGGACATCACCTGCGAAGATAAGATCAATATTCTGAATATTGTTATCGTAGGCTAATTTTTCAATAGAAATTCCAGTTGCTTGAGAGATTCCCCACAAGGTATCTCCCCATTGAATCACGTATTGTTGGCCATCTAACTGCTGTGGATTGATGTTCTGAGTTGTCAAATTATTTGTAATTTGTTCAGGTGTGCTGGCAATCCAGTTTGTAATATCAGCAGCGTGAGCACTTGTTTGATTTTGATAAAAGCTATCTGCTAACACAGATACCGTAGGCATCCCAATGGGTGCTAGTAAAGCGCCAAGCATCACGGCTTTACTAACATAATTTTTCTTTTTCATCGCATTTCCTCCTTATATCATACGAAACTTACTTTGCTATTGTACACCCTTTTTATTATATTTGTCAATAAATTCTATAACTTTCTAATCAAAGGTTAATGCTAGTTAGCGATTTGTCCTAAAAATAGACAAATCCTAGCTTTATTTATCTGACATTTAATCATTTGTCCTATCTTTAGAAGATGATTTATGATACAATAATTACGACTATTTTATGGAGGACTAACATGTCAAATCAACACATGGAAGAATTGAACGATCAACAGATTGTCCGTCGTGAAAAAATGACGGCCTTGGCTGAACAAGGAATCGATCCTTTTGGTAAGCGATTCGAACGCACAGCTACATCTGGTCAATTAAAAGAAAAATACGCTGACAAAACAAAAGAAGAATTGCACGAAATCAACGAAACTGCTACTATCGCAGGTCGTTTGATGACTAAACGTGGTAAAGGTAAAGTTGGCTTCGCCCACATCCAAGACCGCGATGGTCAAATCCAAATCTACGTGCGTAAAGATGCTGTCGGTGAAGAAAACTACGAAATCTTCAAGAAAGCTGACCTTGGTGACTTCCTCGGTATCGAAGGTGAAGTTATGCGTACAGATATGGGAGAACTTTCTATTAAAGCTACTCATATCACACACTTGTCTAAAGCCCTTCGTCCATTGCCTGAGAAATTCCACGGACTTTCAGACGTTGAAACAATCTACCGTAAACGTTACCTCGATTTGATTTCTAACCGTGAAAGCTTTGACCGCTTTGTCACACGTTCAAAAATCATTTCTGAAATCCGTCGCTACCTCGATGCTCAAGGTTTCCTTGAAGTAGAAACACCTGTCCTTCACAATGAAGCTGGTGGTGCTGCTGCTAAACCTTTCATCACTCACCACAATGCACAAAACATCGACATGGTGCTTCGTATTGCGACTGAGCTCCACCTCAAACGCCTCATCGTTGGTGGTATGGAACGCGTTTACGAAATCGGACGTATCTTCCGTAACGAAGGTATGGATGCCACTCACAACCCTGAGTTCACATCTATCGAAGTTTACCAAGCTTACGCTGACTTCCACGATATCATGAACTTGACTGAAGGCATCATCCAACACGCTGCTAAAGCTGTTAAAGGTGACGGACCTATCAACTATCAAGGAACTGAAATCAAGATCAACGAACCATTCAAACGCATCCACATGGTTGACGCTATCAAGGAAATCACTGGCGTTGACTTCTGGCAAGACATGACTTTGGATGAAGCCAAAGCAATCGCTGCTGAAAAGAATGTTCCAGTTGAAAAACACTACACTGAAGTTGGTCACATCATCAACGCCTTCTTCGAAGAATTCGTTGAAGAAACATTGATTCAACCAACATTCGTTTACGGTCACCCAGTTGCTGTGTCTCCATTGGCTAAGAAAAACCCAGAAGACCCACGCTTCACTGACCGTTTCGAACTCTTCATCATGACTAAAGAGTACGGAAATGCCTTCACCGAATTGAACGACCCAATCGATCAATTGTCACGTTTCGAAGCACAAGCTGCTGCTAAAGAACTCGGTGATGACGAAGCAACAGGTATCGACTACGACTACGTTGAAGCCCTTGAATACGGTATGCCGCCAACAGGTGGACTCGGAATCGGTATCGACCGTCTCTGCATGCTCCTCACTGACACAACAACCATCCGTGATGTCTTGTTGTTCCCAACGATGAAATAATAATCATATCCCATTATTTGAATAATGGGATATTTTTATATGAGGTATAAACGTGTTTAAAAAATTGAAGTCCCTTTTTAAGAAAAAATCAACTGTAGTTGAACAGCCTGAGACAAAGAGAGAAGAAAGTCAATTAGACTTTCCCATAGACCGCACAGATTATTTTTTCGATCATGCACTTGTATTCTATTGTGAAGAAAATAATATCCCGTCAGAAAAACTAAGCAAATCAGATATGCTAGAGATTAGCAAAAGAGCTGCCTTTCATCTCAGTGTCTTCGTAGCTTGGCTAGCAAAACATGATTTTCTGAATTCCCAAAGCGATGGATTTAACCTTGAAGATGCACAAAAACTCAAAAACGAAACGATTACGGGTACAGACTATCTCTTTAAACATCTTGATGAAAAACTCTATTCATCTGATATTAGTGACACACTCCTCCCCTTCATCTCTGATTTTTATAAAGATTATATGGATTTTTGTTATACAGTCTTGGTTGATGATGTTGCTAGAACTGAATTTGACTGGAAAATCTATCACTTGGTTGAAGATGATATCGACGAGATGTTCAGTCAATATAAAACTCACATCAATTAATATGAAAAACGCTTCTCTCATCTCGAGAGAAGCATTTTCTTATTTCCAAAATTTTGCTTTTGAAGTAGCAAGACATTATTTCAGATGTTTTTTCACATCGGAAAATCTCGATAAGTGCTCTCTTCGATTACAAAAATGATGTACTTTTATAACTTAGTCTTACGTAATGAATCACTATACCTAGATAAGTCAGCAAGCTTCTAATTGAACAAATTATTTAGAAGCTTATTTTTGATATAATGATAGTAATTTGTATTCTTAGAAAGGGATTATACAATGCCAGAGGGAATTAATTTATTTCAGGACACTTTGATAAAATCACTTAAGTTTGGTTTTGTTGATAACATTAAATATCAAGAGGGTGGTTATTCTCCCCAAATTCTTGTGAACAATAGCGATGAAAAGCGCTATGTCTTGACAGACCTACAGGAAGAATTGAGTAAGTGTACTGCTTTCTATTTTTCTGTCGCTTTTGTCACTAAAAATGGAATTGCCATGATTAAGTCTCAGTTATCAGATTTAATGGACAAGAAAGTACCAGGAAAAATCTTGATTTCTCCTTATCTAGATTTCAACGACCCTGATGCAATGCGTGAGCTACTAAAACTTAAAAATGTTGAAGTTCGTTTAACGCCTGAAAAGATGCAGATGCACGCTAAATTCTATCTTTTCGAACATACTGGTAAACAGGTACTGATTTCAGGTAGTTCAAACCTCACACATACAGCTCTAAAAATTAATTATGAGTGGAATATCAAACTGACCTCTACTCATAACGGGGAGTTCATTCAAAATACCAAATCAGAATTTGACCGTATTTGGGAACAATCAGAGTTACTAACATCCGAAATAATTGATACCTATGCTAAAAAGAGAAAGAAGGTCATTAGTCTCACAAAGATTAATGATGAAGAGAAACTCCCCTATTCAGCTGAAAAAATTGTTCCTAATAAAATGCAAGAAGCCGCACTAGAAGGGCTCAAAAATATTCGAGAACAGGGAAAAGATAGAGCACTCGTTATTAGTGCCACAGGTACTGGTAAGACATTTTTATCTGCCTTTGACGTTAAACAATATAATCCTGAACGCATGTTATTCATCGTCCATCGTGAACAGATTCTCAAAAAATCTTTAATAGATTTTCAAAAAGTTCTGGGCTTTAATCCATCTGAAGGACATATTTATCACTCGGGTGACGATTTAACTGGTAAAAAATATATTTTTGCGACTATTCAAACATTGTCACGCGAGGACAACTTAAAAGCATTTTCAAAAGACTTCTTCGACTATATTCTCATTGACGAAGTGCATAAGGCTGGGGCTGATTCATACAAAAAAGTTATGGGCTATTTTACACCCAATTTTTATCTAGGTATGACAGCAACTCCTGAACGTACTGATGGCCAAAATATCTACGAGATTTTTGACTATAATATTGCCTATGAGATTCGCCTACAAGATGCATTAGAAAATGACATGCTCTGTCCATTCGTTTATTTTGGTGTTAAAGACATTGAAATTAATGGGAAACTTATTGACGAAAAATCAAACATCACAAACCTTACATCAGATGAGCGTGTCAAACATATTCTAAATAAAATTGATTTCTATGGTGTTTGTAATAATCAAGTTCGTGGACTTATTTTTTGCTCATCAAAAGCAGAAGCCAGAGAGTTATCAATAAAACTTAATCAACATGGAAAACGTACCATCGCATTGACTGGTGATGACGATATCAACTATCGTGAAAAGGTTGTTAAGCAATTAGAAGATGGAGAGCTAGAATATATCTTGACCGTTGATATTTTTAATGAGGGGATAGATATACCATCCGTAAACCAGGTAGTTATGTTACGTAACACGCAATCAAGTATCATTTTTGTTCAGCAGCTTGGTCGTGGACTTCGTAAGCATAAAAGCAAAGATTACGTTACTATTATTGATTTTATTGGTAATTACAAAAATAACTATCTGATTCCAATTGCATTATTCGGTGATAAATCTATGAATAAAGATAATTACCGTCGTGAACTGCGTGAACCAAATATCTTGAGTGGTTTAACAACCGTAAACTTTGAGGAAGTTGCTAAAGAACAAATCTTCAAATCGATTACAAATACGGTTCTATCTAACATGAAAATTCTCAAAGATGCTTATACAGATCTTGAAAATAAACTTGGTAGAACTCCTATGCTAATCGATCATTTAACCTTTGATAATATTGATCCAATAGTATTTTTTAACAATAATAGCTTCAAAAACTATGCAGATGTTATTAACAAATTTTTAAACAAGTCAATAGAACTCACTGACACTGAGAGTAACTGGTTGAGTTTTATCACATTTGAACTTCTTCCTGGTAAACGAAAACATGAGCTGCTTCTACTTCAGAAACTTATCAAAAAGGGGGAAGTCTCGAAAGATAAATTTATTGAGATACTGGAAACTGAACAATTATCTACTAGAGACTCAATCATCTCCTCCGTTGAAAATGTATTAAGTCTTCAATTTCTTAAATCTCAAGAGGTAAAAAAATTCGGTACTGAACCTCTGATCACTCTAGAAAAAAATGTTTATAAGCTCAATCCTGAGGTCCTAGATTGTTTCAAGAACTCTGATTTTGCCTTGCTTTTTAATGATGTTATTGAGGCAGGACTCTACAAAGCGAATGATTATCCTGAAATATTTACAATTGGTCAAAAATATTCACGTCGTGATGTCTGTAAACTACTCAATTGGTCTAAAGATGAACCTCCTCTTAATATTGGTGGCTATAAAATCGATAAGAATACTAACACTTGTCCAATCTTTATCACCTATCATAAAGATGATGAAATCAGTGATACGATTAAATACGAAGATGAGTTGTTAAACGAAACTACTCTAAAATGGTTCTCTAAGAACAAGCGTACACTTGAGTCGCCAGATGTAAAAGCAATTATCAATTCACCTGAAAATGGATTAGATCTAAAATTATTTATTATTAAAGATGATGCTGAGGGTGGCGATTTTTACTATTTAGGTGACCTGACGATCGTGCCATCAACCGTTGAAGAATTAGTACGTCCACTTGAAAGCGGCAATGAAAGTATTGTTACTATGAACTTCAAACTAGATAATCCTGTTCCTGATACTCTTTATCGTTACATAACTAATAAGTAAGAGCACCACATTTGTGATGCTCTTATTTTGATAACAATTCTACAGCTGGTCGGTCTACAGGTGCCCAATCTAAAGTTTTCAAGCGACTTGGCTCTAGCCAAGCTGAATCCTGATGTTCCAACAAATCTAGATTTCCAGAAACAAGTTTAGCATGAAAGGTTTTCATAACAACAGTTCCAAAATCATAATCATAGGAAGCTTCATTAACGAAGGAAATAATCTCAATCTGAGAATTTAATTCTTCATGAATCTCTCGAATTAATGCTTCTTCAGGTGATTCTCCTTCTTCCAACTTACCTCCAGGAAATTCCCAGTATCCTCCTAAACTTTTTCCTTCTGGTCGTTGGGCACAAAAGATTTTGCCATCCTTTTCGATGGCTGCTGCCACAACATTAATGATTTTTTTAGACATCTAACATTCCTCCAGATAGTATTCTATCAAAAAGCTATCACGACAAGCAAACTTTAATTTGTTATTTAAAAATACTTCTCTCATCTCGAAAGAAGCATTTTCTTATTTCCAAAATTTTGCTTTTGAGGCTGCGACCCAAGCTGATAGACAAGCTAGGGCTACTACTGCATAGATAGCGTATTGTTTCGTAGGATAAAGCCAGGCTTTGTTTTCTTCATGCCAGCGAGACTTCCAGAGGCCAATGTAATCGCCCGTCATTCCAGGATTTTTAAGGCGCTCCATGTAATTGGCAGGTAGGTTATCAGGCTGATTCATCTGCACGTTAACGATAAAGATAACCAAAGCAAGCGCAATGACAACTAGGAGTGCCAGGGTAATCTTTTTCTTAGCTGTTAGTTGAAATGTTTTCAATTATTTTTCTCCCTCATTTATGAAATAATCTACTCATATAGTTTAGTATAAAAAGGCAATTCTGAAAAGTCCTCTATGACACCAATGTAAGATAAGTCAAAACCTTGCACATCTTCCTCATGGTGCTATAATAAAGATGTCGGTCTGTCTAGAAATAATACACTTTTAGGCAGATATGACTTAGAAAGAGGTGTTTATGACATATTCAAAGAAGGTTTCCCTTTCTGAGGTAAACCAATCCATAGATACACCAAATAATAATCGTTTTTGGCAAAATCTTAAGGCTTTCTTGGGACCTGGGGCTCTTGTGGCCGTGGGTTACATGGATCCAGGGAACTGGATTACCAGTGTCGTCGGTGGGGCGACCTACAAGTATAGTCTGCTTTTTGTCATCTTAATTTCATCTTTAATCGCTATGCAGTTGCAACAAATGGCTGGGAAATTAGGGATTGTGACCCAAATGGACTTAGCTCAAGCGACTGCCTATCACTCGCCCAAATGGTTGCGATACACACTTTGGGTGATTCTGGAGCTTGCCTTAATGGCAACGGATTTGGCTGAGGTGCTTGGTTCTGCCATTGCTCTTAACCTGCTCTTTGGTATTCCAATTATGGTTGCCATTCTGGTGACAGTCCTTGATGTCTTCCTGCTACTGCTCATCATGAAGCTGGGATTCAAAAAAATCGAGGCTATTGTTTCAACCTTGATTTTGACTATCTTGGTTATCTTTGTCTATCTGGTAGCCTTGTCTGAACCTAGTATTACGGGAATCCTAGAGGGTTATCTCCCTACGCCAGCGCTCTTCGAGCCACATGCTGCTGGACATACCAACCAGTTGACCTTGGCGCTTGGGATTGTGGGTGCGACCGTTATGCCACATAACCTCTACTTGCACTCATCCTTGTCACAGACTCGTAAGGTTGACTATTCTGATGGCAAAGACGTGACTAAGGCTGTCCGTTTCATGACCTGGGATTCTAACATCCAGTTGACTTTGGCCTTTGTGGTTAACTCCCTCCTCTTGATTTTAGGAGCAGCTCTCTTCTTTGGTCATGCTTCTGATATTTCAGCTTTCTCACAGATGTACAATGCTCTTCAGGACTCTAAGATTGCTGGTGCGGTAGCTAGTTCGACACTTTCAACACTCTTTGCCTTGGCGCTCTTGGCTAGTGGTCAAAACTCTACCATTACTGGTACTCTGACTGGCCAAATTGTCATGGAAGGCTTTCTCCACATGAGGTTACCGCAGTGGGTAATTCGTTTATTCACACGTCTCTTCGCCTTGCTACCTGTTATCGTTGTAGCTATTCTCTACGGTGATCAAGAAAAGACTCTGGATCAACTGCTGGTTTATTCACAGGTTTTCCTTTCACTTGCCTTGCCATTTTCTATCTTCCCTTTGATTTACTATACTTCTAAGAAATCACTCATGGGAAAACACGTCAATGCCAAGTGGAATACCTTCCTTGGTTATGCCATCGCTATTGTCCTAACCATTCTCAATCTCAAACTTATCTTTGATACGTTTTAAACAAAAAAATAAGGCCAGCGCCATGCTGACCTTGTTTTAGTTTTTGAAGGCGTCAACGAGAACTTGGAATTCTTCGTTGCTGAGGGTAATCCCCTTGCCCATCTTGGTATGGTCTGGACTCCATGTACGGATGTCATACTTAGCTGGTGCGCCATTGAAACTCACACGATTGAGTTCCTTAGTCCAACCCTTGTCATTCTCAGACAAGACCAAGAGTTTTTCTTCAATTTCAAATGAAAATTCTGCCATTTGCTTACCTCCACTAGCTTTATTCGTTTTTTTCTGTGAAAATTGTCTGTTTTAGAATGAAGTTATCCACAAAAATTCACCTTTCATGCTATAATTATTTTATCAAGAAACGAGGGAAATGACCATGATAAACTTTTTAGAAGCCGTAAAGCATCAGCTTCATCAGTTTGTGGAAATAGGTCACAGCAAACCTGTCCACCTAATGCAGAATCAACTTATTAACGATATCTATCATGCTATTGATCATAATCAAATGGTCATGCTGACATCCAATCAGAAGACCTATAAGGGCTACATCAACCGTTATGACAGGGAGCGACAAGCCATCTTTATCGAGCAGGATAAGATCATCAGCATGATTGAACTTGATGAAATCAAACGTCTAAAAATCATATCACAACGAGGTTAAGTTTATCAGTTAACCTCGTTTTATTATTAGGTTGACTTTTTTGAAACCACTTGCTATAATAAGTTAACTATTTATTTACGAAAGGTTAACTAAAAATGACACAAAATCGTACACTGTCACTTATTCTTCCAGCTTTTGGTGCTGCCATCATTGCTGCCCTAGCTCAAATTGTTATTCCTATCGGTGCAGTTCCCATTACTCTGCAAACTTTTGCTGTCGGACTTGTTGCTGCTATCCTTAAGCCAAGAGAGGCGACACTTGCTGCTACCCTCTACCTGATTCTAGGCGCCATTGGTCTACCAGTTTTTGCAGGTGGAGGCGGTGGGCTCCAATCCTTCTTTGGACCTTCAGCTGGCTATTTGTTGGCCTATCCATTTTTCGCCTTTGTCACTTCAAAACTAACTCATGCTGAGACTCCTATCTGGAAAATCTTTGTGGCTTTTGTTTTGGGAGATGCACTTGTCTTTGTTGGTGGTATCCTCAGCCTGCACTTTCTCGGAAAAATGGGATGGTCTGCAGCTGTAGCTGTTGGCTTGACACCCTTTATTATTCCTGACCTCTTAAAAGGTCTCATCGTCGCTTTGGTGACTAAGCCAGTCTTAAAAGCTCTTAAAAATCATAGTTACTTTAACTAAAAAAGATTGAAGACTTTGTTCATGTGAACAGAATCTTCAATCTTTTTATTTTTCAAAATAAATATCATAGTGCTTTGAACAAGCTGGGTTGAAGGCACTGTGACAATTGGGACAAGCTTCTACATCTTGATACTCCTCAATTGTCATCTCATGCCTACAAACGCCACAGATAAGGACCTTGTCCTGCTTCAATTGACAAGGATAAGCTCGAAAGCTATGTTTCTCTAAGCAATCATGACACTGATAACAGGCATAATACTTCTGGCACTCGAAGCATTTTAGGGCAACTATATCTAGTGGAGAATGGTAGTGTTGACACCTACTCTGATCATCTACCAGGAGCCCATTGATTTGACTTGTCATTAGGCACGAACAGTTTTGCTTGAACCGTCTTTTTGGTAGAGGTTAATCAAACCTTCTTTAGTTGAACGAATCATGTCACCAGGTTTAACTTCTTGTGGCACGGTAATTGTAAGAAGTTCCATTGGGTTTGGTGCACGGTCAATCTTGTTACCATTGGCATCGTGAAGGTCTTTGATATCACACTCGAAATGACGGAAGCCTGGTCCGTAGAATTCAACGTGGTCACCTTCGAGGATAACGTTACGTTGACGGATAGTAGCTGTCATAGTTGCTGGATCAAAGTCTACGACTTCACCAACGAATTTGTATTGTGGAATCTTACGACGAGCTCCAAAGAGTTGTTCGTTTTCTGTTGGTGTCTTGTAGTAGAAACCTGTTGCCAATTCACGCTGGGCAACTTTCCAGAGTTCGTTAATCAAATCATCTTTGATGGCATAAAAGGCTTCTGCACTTTCCATGTAAGCGTCACAAGCAGCCTTGTAACAGTTGGCAACTGTTGATACGTAGTGGACAGATTTCATACGACCTTCGATTTTAAGGCTGTCAACACCATTGTCGATAAGGTCTGGGATATTTTCAATCATACACATGTCAACGGCTGACATTGAGTATTCTTCAGGAACTTCACCGTGGATACTCTTTCGCTCTTGACCGAATGGCATGTCGTAAAGATCATATTTCCAACGACAAGACTGTGAACAACCACCACGGTTGGCATCACGGTCTGACATGTGGTTAGAAAGGGTACAGCGACCTGAGTATGAGATACACATAGCACCATGGACAAAGGCCTCAATTTCAAGGTCCGTACGTTTACGGATTTCAGCCAATTCTTCCATAGTTACCTCACGTGCCAAAACAACACGGGTCAAGCCATACTGTTTCCAAAAATGGAAGGTTTCAACGTTTGTCGCAGATGCTTGCGTTGACAAGTGGATGTTAAGTCCTGGAGCGTAGGTTGAACAGATTTCAATCAAGGCTGGGTCAGATACGATAACAGCATCGAGTCCCATATCACGCAATTCACGGAACCATTCACCAGCACCTTTTTCATTTCCTTCATGGGTAACCATGTTTGAAGCAACGTGTACATCAACGCCACGAGCGTGAGCGTATTCGATACCTTCACGAAGCTCATCCATGGTAAAGTTTCCGGCACGGCTACGCAAACCATAGGCTTGTCCACCAACGAAAACAGCATCTGCGCCGTAATTTACAGCGACTTTCAATTTTTCCAAAGTCCCAGCAGGTACCAGAACCTCTGGGCGTTTTTTAGTTGTAGTCATAATTTCTCCAATTTGCAAGATTGTCGATTTTAGTTTTGAGAAGGCTCCTTCGTTCCCTGAAAATGGAAAACTCACAAACGAAGGAGGAAGTTTTTTATTTTACACGGTCAGGTTCATAGTCGTAGAAACCTGTGTCCAAACCACGGTTGGCTGGGTGTAATTTATGAATAGCCTCATCAAAGAGAAAGGCTTGGTCTTGTGAAAATTCGCCAGCCTCGATGAGGTCACGAGCCTTCACAAAGTACTCAGTGATTTTTACAAAGTTTTCACCTGGGCAATAAACACCGTCCAACTTCCAGTGGTCAAAACCATGTTCAACGAGTTCTGAAAGTTTAGTCATCATATCCAAGTCATTATTGGCAAAGATATGTGTCCCGTGCATGTCTTCATAAACTGAGTAGTGAGAATCTGGGTCCCCTGGCTCAGAAAGGAAGAGGTCACGTTCTTTGGTTACAGCTTCATCCGTTTTGATAAAGTTGTAATAGTTTTGAAGAAGTGGACGTTTTGAGTGGTGAATGATACTTGCACCATAAACCAAAACCTCAGCTGGAATCTGAAGATTTTCAGCCATGATGAATAGTTCCGCAGATGGAATCTCACGAGCCAAAACCGCTTCAGATGCTCCTGCCTGTTTGCCCCAGAAATTAATCTGACGGCTAGAGGTTACCATAGTTGAAGCATCATAAATCATTTTGAAGGGACGTTTGTCACGGTTACAGATGTAGAAAACTCCTGCATCACCAACCGTGATATAATCTGCCTTGATTTCTTCAAGAAAATCAAGATAGTCTGGAAGAGCATCCATCATACCTTGGTGCATGAGGGCGTTAACGGCAACAGTCAATTCCTTGCCTGACTCATGTACCAGCTCTGCAATCTTTCGCATTTCTGCGAATGAAAAAGGCTTAGGCAAACGAAGGCCAAAGGCTTTTTCGCCGATATAAATACGATCTACGCCAAGTTCTAGGAGCTCACGTGCCTGCTCGTAGCTCTCAGCAGTCGCTGTAATCACTATTTTTTCCATAACTCACATTATAGCACAAATGATTTGATTTTTTTAGAATTTTTAGGCTCAATACTCTGTATCTAAATATTTTAAATTAGTTTTCGAATACTACAATTTTCACAAAAATCAAAAAAAACTTTGCAATATAAATTTTTTATGGTATTATTAATGAGATTCTAAATAGTGAAATACTGACTAAGTATTTTAACCTACACGAAAAAGTGATTTAGATATTTTATATAGAAAGGAGGCAGACATGGCTGACAACTTACACCGTCAATTTGATCACATAGAAGATTTCGAGACTGAGCGTCCTCAAACGACGAATTATCAAGATTATCAAGGTTTAAATAGTAATAGTATTAAGCTACAAGATATGATTTTCTTTGGACGTATCTCAAGCTTCTGTGTTTCAACAGTCCTAGTTGCCTTCCTTTTCTTGGTAGCACAGGTGGCTACCTTCTGGGCCTTCTTCTGGGCAATTACCATCAGCGTCATTGGTCAGATAGGCATTTATGTCCTAATCGAATATTATAAAGCACAAAAACGCTGACTTTCGAGTCAACGTTTTTTTCGTACTAAAAAAAGCCTCAAGGGCTTTCTTTTTTATTTTGCTTCTGCTGCTTCTTCAGAGATGTCTTTGATATCAATCACGATGTCATCAACGATAGCTTTTGTTTCTGCTTCAACATCTGCTTGCTCAGGAGTTACTTGAGCAGTTTTCTCTTTGATAAGTTCAAAGCTCTCTTTTGCAAAGTCAGCAACTTGAGCTGTTTTTTCTTGGACAGCTTTTGTCAAATCATCCGCAGTGATGTCGCCATTTTCAAATTTTGTTTTATAGTCTTGGAAAGTATCGACTGCCAAATCTTTGTAGTCGCTAGCTTTTTCCACCACTTGATTTTGATAAGCTTTAGGATCTTCTTTGAATGAAGCGATTTCTTCATCAATACGTGCTTTAACAGCTTTACCTTTTTCAGTTGTAAAGAAGTAAGCTGCTGCAGCTCCAGAAGCTGCACCAATGATTAGGGTGTTTAAAAATTTACTCATGAAAAGACCTCCTTATTTTTTCTTGTCTTTTTTACCAAATAGTTTTGAAGCAACCTTACCGATAGCAAAGGCTGAACCTGCCTTACCGACACTTGCTCCTGCTGCACTTGCTTTAGCACCGAGGTAACGAGCTTCAGTATTCAAGTCAGAGACACTTTCTGAAAGCTCAGCTACTGCTACGAAGAGAGGATCGATTGTTTGAACTTTTTCATTAACATCTTCAACCAAGACGTTTGCCTTAGCCAAGATTTCATTTGTTTGATGAAGGGTTACATTGATATCTGTACGAAGCACAGCAACTGTTTCTTCAACTTCTTTAACCACATGACGGGTACGAAGTAGAGTAGGGATTAATGCAATGAGGAACGCAGCAAGTGCGATTGCGATAATAAGAAATGCAATTTCTGCCATAGTTTAGGACTCCTTTGACCTTTTTAAAAGGTCGCTACAAGAAAACTGAAGTAGAACCTCCAGTTTCCAGTGACCTTTGTTATGATAATTTTCATTATATTATAACAAAGTCTGAGCTATATGACTAGTTTTTCATTTTATAATCTGCCTCTGGGCGTTGCTTTCGTAAATAGAGCAAGGTAGCACCTAAGATGATAATGACGATGCTGACCCATTGAGAAACACGCAAGCCAGCAAACATGAGGCTATCTGTACGCATGCCTTCAATGACAAAACGTCCAAGACCATACCAGATAAGGTAAAATGAGGTCACATCTCCTTGACGCAGTTTCTTATTAAAGCGTCTTAGTCCTAGGATAATGATAAATCCGACCAAGTTCCAGAGACTTTCGTAAAGAAAGGTCGGTACACGATAACTACCATCAATATACATCTGCTGGCGAATAAATTCTGGAACATAATTCAGATGACTAACTGCTCTTCCGTAGGCCTCCTGGTTAATAAAGTTTCCCCAGCGACCGATACTCTGAGCAATCATTACGCCCGGTGCTGCGATATCTAGAAAATCCAAGACAGCAATGGCATGACGTTTAGAAAACCAATAGAGGACAGCTGCTCCAGCAATCAAGCCACCATAGATGGCAATTCCGCCATTCCAAATCGCAAAAATTTCTGAAGGATTCTGACTGTAGTAAGACCACTGGAAGATCACATAGTAGAGCCTTGCACCAACAATGGCTATAGGAAAGGCAAGAAGAATAAAATCTAGGATGTTTTCAGGGTCAATTCCCTTTTCAGGAGCCCAACGCTGAGCCAGATAAACGGCTAGTAAAAGACCAGATACGATACAGATGGCATACCAATGAATACTAATGGGGCCAATCCTTAGAGCAATAGGATCAATAGTAGCTAACATTAGTCTTCACCATTCTTACTAATGAGGTTGGTCAAACGTTCCTCAAAGGTTTTGGTTGCATCAAATCCCATTTGCTTAGCACGGTAGTTCATAGCTGCAGCCTCGATAACAACTGATACGTTACGTCCTGTCTTAACAGGAATACGGACACGTGGAATCTTAACGCCTTGCAATTCTATTTCTTCGTTTCCGTTTCCAAGACGATCAAAGATCTTACCGTCTTCAAAATTTTCAAGATAAATGGCCAACTGAACTTGAGAGGAATTACGGACAGCACTAGCTCCGTAGAGACTCATGACATCAATGATACCAACCCCACGAATTTCAAGAAGATGGCGGAGGATTTCCGCGGGCTCACCCCAGAGAGTCTCCTCATCCTTAGCATAAACATCCACACGGTCGTCAGCGACAAGACGGTGACCACGTTTCACCAACTCAAGCCCTGTCTCACTCTTACCGATGCCAGAGTCTCCTTGAATAAGAACTCCCATCCCGTAGATATCTACCAAAACACCATGGACACTAGTTCGTTCAGCTAATTGCGAGTTAAGATACCAAGACATGTCACCTGAAAGCGACGATGTGCCGTTTCGTCCTTGAAGAACTGCTACACCATTTTCCTTAGCAGCTCGAAGCATCTCTTCCGGAATCTCAAGACCACGCGCCACGATAACAGCTGGAGTTTCCGCTTTAAACATATTCGCAAAAACAGAATAACGGTTGTAATCAGTCATGGTTTTAAGGTAGGACCACTCCTTCATCCCAACCAACTGAAGTCGTTCAGGTGAATAATAGTCAAAATACCCCGTCATTTCTAAACCAGGACGAGAGATATCAGCTGTTGTTATCGCTTTTGCCAAAAGCTCCTTATTTCCATAGACAACCTTGAGTTTAAGCCTATCAACCAGCATTTTAACAGTTACTGTCATGTTATTTCCTCCGATTATTTACTAGTTTCATTGTATCATAAAAAGGTTTTCAATGCGGTTCTCAAAGCAAAAAAGACCTATGACTAGCACTAAGGCCAATCATAGATCTTTTCTATTATAATTTACTCACCAATTCCACTCGTCTTCTACAGGTTCAGCGTTTTTACGTTTACGTCCATCCTTGAGTTTGATTTCGGGATAAATATCTTCTTTGTAAGGAAGGAGAAAGGCTAAAACCAAGTATAGAAAGATTCCAAACTGTGTTGAAACCATGAGAATGATAGCCAAGATACGAGCCAAAGCTAGGTCCCAACCAAACTTATCTGCCAAACCTGCAACAACACCGGCGACGAGTCTATTTTTTCGTGTCTTATAAAAACGATTTGACATGGTCTTCTTCTCCCATCATTTCTTTGATTTAATTATATGATTTTTTTAAATTAAAAAAATCAGCCCTAGGACTGATTTAAAAAAATGAGCTTGCCTCGACACAGACCGCATCCAAACTTCTGTGTATTGACACGGCGTTTGCGACGGTAGATATGACCACAAGATTGGCACTGATAGAGGTAGTACTTCTCCTTTTGACCTTGCATCTTTGGAGCGTATCTAAGGCCTTCAACCTTGGCTAGTAAGTCCTTAAAATCTCTATCAACATGCTTGTAGCCCTTACCTTGAAAATAAAGGTGATAATGACAGAGCTCGTGGCGGACGATTTTTCGAAAGGTCTCAAGACCATGTTCCTCATAGAGTTTTGGGTTGAAATCTAAGTGTCCATCCTTGGGAAAGAACCGCCCTCCAGTGGTCCGGAGACGCTTGTTCCACAAGGCTTGATGCTTAAATTCCCAGCCAAAATCTTCTATAGAAACAGTCTTAACATAATCAGTTAGATTCACGTGGATTCACCAAGGAGAGGTTGAGTTTTTCATGCTCCAAATCAACTTTTGATACCCACACGGTAACCAAATCCCCAACAGAAACGACCTGACTTGGGTGGTTAACGAAGCTCTTGCTCATCTCAGAGATATGGATAAGGCCATCCTCATGGACACCGATATCCACAAAGGCACCAAAGTCCACAACATTTCGGACTGTCCCTTCAAGTTTTTGTCCGACTGACAAGTCTTTGAGTTCAAGAACATCCTGACGAAGCACTGGTGCTTCAAAATCATCACGGAGGTCACGACCTGGTTTCAAAAGGTCAGCAATGATATCTTTAAGGGTTTCCTGTCCAAGCCCTAGCTCTTCTGCTGTTTCTTTAAGATTAAGAGCCTTCAATTTCTCTTTGGCAGAGTCGTCCAAATCTGTGATATCCAACTGCTTGAAGAGGTCTTTTACCGCTGGGTAAGACTCTGGGTGGACCCCTGTATTATCCAAGATGTTCTTGGCATTTGGGATACGGAGGAAACCAGCTGCTTGTTCGAAGGCTTTGGCACCGAGACGTGGGACCTTTTTGATTTCAGCACGCGATGCAATCTCACCATTTTCCTCACGGTAGGCAACGATATTTTCAGAGATGGTCTTGTTGAGTCCTGACACGTGTGACAAGAGGGTACTACTTGCCGTATTGACATTGACACCGACTTGGTTAACCACGGTATCAACGACGAAATCAAGATTTTCAGAGAGTTTCTTCTGGCTAACATCGTGCTGGTATTGGCCTACTCCGATTGATTTAGGGTCAATCTTAACCAACTCGGCCAATGGGTCTTGGAGACGACGGGCGATAGAAATGGCAGAGCGTTTTTCAACCGTCAAATCTGGAAACTCATGGCGAGCCAACTCTGATGCAGAGTAGACAGAGGCACCACTTTCATTGACAATGACATAAGAAGTTTCTGGGAAATCCTTGAGGACTTCTGCCACAAAAGCTTCACTTTCACGGCTTGCTGTTCCATTACCGATCGCAATAATCTCAATGGCATACTTTTTGATGAGGTCAGCCAAGTCTTTTTTAGCCTGTGCGATTTTAGCCTGACTTGCTGGAGCTACTGGATAGATAACTTGCGTTGTAATGAGCTTACCAGTTTGGTCAACCACGGCCAACTTAGCCCCTGTACGAAAGGCTGGGTCAAAACCAAGTACCATCTTGCCTTTAAGTGGCGATACTAGAAGGAGGCTTCGAAGATTTTGAGAGAAAAGTTGAATAGCACCATCTTCTGCTGCTTCAGTCAATTCGCTTCGGATACGACGCTCCATAGCTGGAATGATTTTCTTCTTGAGAGATTGATTGATAACTTCCTCGATATAGTCATTTTTTTGTTTGAAACGAGCACTGTAGAAACGGTGCATTTTCTCAAGATTGTGCTTAAAGCTTACCTTGATAACGCCTAGTTTCTCACCACGGTTAAGGGCTAACGTACGGTAACCTTGAAGTTTAGACACCTTGTCCTCAAAATCATAGTAAATCTTGAAAATTTCTTTTTCATCCAGCGATTGATCCTTGAGGGTTGAAGTGATGTCACTGTTGTTCCAGATTTCGTTGTAGGTCCAAGAGCGCAAGCTATTGTCCTCAGAAAAGGCCTCAACCAAAATATCCACAGCACCCGCAAGAGCCTTATCAGCTGTTGGAAAGGCTTCAGATGTCAGCTTTTCAGCTTCAGACTTGAGGTTGGGACTATTTTGTAAGATAAGACGTGCCAAGGGGAAAAGACCTGCTTCACGGGCAATAGTCGCTTTGGTGCGGCGTTTTTCCTTATAGGGAAGGTAGAGTTCTTCCACGTCTGCCAACTTTTCAGCCGCTTCAATGGCTGCCTTGAGTTGGTCAGTCAATTTACCCTGAGCCTCAATCTTGGCCAGAACTGTTTCCTTACGGTCTTGAAGAGCCGTCAAGGACTTGTCCATATCAATGATGGCCTTGATTTGCGTTTCATCCAGATTGCCTGTTTTTTCCTTACGGTAACGGGCAATGAAAGGAATGGTATTGCCTTCTGCGGTCAATTCCAAAACTGTTTCAACTTGTTGTTTTTTTAGGCCCAATTCCTGAGCCAATGTCTTTAGATTACGATTTTCCATAAGTTCTATTATACCACGATAGGAGATTTGCTTGGGTAGAAAACCTTGTAGCTGAAGCGAGAATTTTTAAGCAAGAGGTAGTATAATAGAAAGGTAAACCTATTGTTAGGGGCTATTTCTTTCGGAAAATAGATGCATCTTCCTAGAAGCAGAGCTTCTTCGGCCGATGCCCTAATTTTCTCTTAGAAATGACGCCCTTAGTATCTTATTTTAACTCGGAGGCTTTTTATGGCGGTTATTCAGAAAAAAACAAATGAACTTGAAAGCATGATGGCATCTTTTGCGGCTATCCCTGATTTTGAGAAGGCGGGAACTGATCCTAAGAAGGACAAACGTCTTCAAGAAGATAAGAAGAAATAATAGTTATGGCTATTTTTCATCAACTACCAGATAGCGTTTTGCAGCTTCTGGCAGTTTTTCTATCTATTATTATCGAAGCCCTGCCCTTTGTTTTGTTGGGAAGTATTCTGTCTGGCTTTATCGAAGTCTTCGTGACTCCTGAAAAGGTCCAAAACTTCCTGCCGAAAAACAAGGTCCTGGCTATTCTCTTTGGAACTCTAATTGGTTTTATTTTCCCTTCTTGTGAGTGTGGGATTGTTCCCATTATCACGCGCTTTTTAGAGAAAAAAGTGCCTAGCTACACGGCTATTCCTTTCATGGCAACTGCTCCTATCATTAATCCAGTCGTTCTCTTTGCGACCTATACGGCCTTTGGGAACTCTTGGTACTACGTGATTTTACGTTTCCTTGGGGCTTTCTTGATTGCCATGATTTTGGGAATCTTGCTTGGCTTTGTGGTGGATGACCAGATTCTTAAGGATAATCGTAAGGTCAGTCATGTGCACGACTATAGTGGTTTGTCAGCTGGTAAGAAAGTTTTTCAAGCCTTGATTCATGCGGTAGATGAATTTTTCGACACTGGGCGTTACCTGATTTTCGGGAGCCTGGTGGCCGCAGGGATGCAGACCTACCTACCTACCCGTATTCTTACGACAATCGGGCACAATTCGGTGACAGCCATCCTCATCATGATGCTTTTAGCCTTTATCCTCTCGCTTTGTTCTGAGGCAGATGCCTTTATCGGAGCTTCGCTACTCTCTAGCTTTGGAGTAGCACCAACAGTGGCCTTTCTTATCATTGGTCCTATGGTTGATATCAAGAACCTAATCATGATGAAACACCAGTTTAAGACACGCTTTGTTGGTCTCTTCGTAGGAACCGCAAGTCTGGTGACAATCATTTACTGTCTGGTATTGGGGGTGATTTAATGTTACGTTTTCTCATCTTATCTGGGTATTTTGAGCTGGTTATGTACTTGCAAGTTTCTGGCAAGCTCAACCAGTACATTAATATCCACTACTCCTACTTGGCCTACATTTCCATGGTGCTTTCCTTTATCCTCGCCGTGGTTCAACTCATTGTTTGGATGAAGCAGATGAAGGTTCACTCGCATTTGTCAGGTCGAGTAGCCAAGGTAGCCAGCATCGTTCTCTTGGCCTTTCCAGTCCTTACGGGGCTCTTGGTGCCAACAGTAACCTTGGATGCCAATACCGTATCAGCAAAGGGGTATCATTTTCCACTGGCGGCAGGGAGCGATCCTAACCAGGCCGACCAAGAGGGAACGACTATCCAGTACTTGAAGCCAGACACCAGCTCCTACTTCACCTCCTCTGCTTATGAGAAAGAGATGACCAAGGAGCTAGCCAAGTACAAGGGACGTGAGACCATCCAGATTACCACGGAAAATTACATGGAAGTTATGGAGCTCATCTACCTCTATCCTAACGATTTCGTGGGCAAGAAGGTCACCTATACCGGCTTTGTTTACAATGACCCACAGACCAAGGGTTATCAGTTCATCTTCCGTTTCGGTATTATCCACTGTATCGCCGATTCAGGTGTTTACGGACTGGCGACGAGGGGAAGTGACCAAACCTTCAAGGATAATACCTGGGTAAAAGTCACTGGTACCATCACTGTGGATTACTATCAAAATCTCAAACAGAGCCTTCCTATCCTCAATTTGACTGAGGTTAAAGAGGTCGGTCAGCCTGACAATCCCTATGTTTATCGCGTATTTTAAAAAGCCAAGTTCAGTTGAACTGGCTTTTTCTTCTTGTGCTAAATGAAATTTTCTAGGCTTCTTTTGCCAAGGCTACTGCTTTTTCAAGGGCTTGGTCCGTCGACTCGCAGATATTATCTGGACCGATAGTCTGGATGAAGCCTGATTTTTCGAGAACTCGGTAGGGTTGGGCGTTAACGTGAGAAAGAAGCAAGGTCATGCCACGTTTTTGGCAGATAGCAAGCGTTTCCTCAAGAGCATCCAGACCAGAGATATCCATGGCTGGAACGTTTCGCATGCGTAGGATGAGAACATTCTTAGTTTCATCATTGATCACATTCAAGAAATTATTGGCTGCACCAAAGAAGAGGGCTCCGAAGATTTCATATACGACTGCATTTTTAGGGACTTGTTTCAAGTCGCTGTCCTCGGACAAAACTGGATCGTCCAGATTTTCCTTGTCCACCCACTGACGAATTTGAGCCACGTCTGACATGCGTTTAAGGAAGAGGAAGGCTGCTAGGACCATACCAAATTCGATGGCAACCACTAGGTCAAAGAAAACGGTTAAGATAAAGGTTACGATAAGGACTGCTACGTCACTCTTAGGAGCACGTTGAATCATACGAACGACAGTACGCCAACCGCTCATGTTATAACCGACAATCATTAGGATTGAGGCCAAACAGGTCATAGGAATCAATGAAGCATAAGGCATGAGAAAGAGTAAAATCAGAAGCAAGGTAAGGGCATGAACCATCCCCGCTACTGGTGTCCGTCCTCCATTTTTGACATTGGCTGCGGTACGGGCGATGGCACCCGTTGCAGGAATCCCGCCAAAGAGGGCTGACATGATATTCCCAACACCTTGGCCAATCAATTCAGCATTAGAGCGATGATTACCACCAATCATCCCGTCTGAAACAACGCAAGAAAGTAGAGATTCGATGGCTGCTAGTATGGCAATGGTGAAGGCTGGCGACATCATTTGACGAATCAAAGAAAATGATAGGTCAGGAACTGTGAAACTTGGAAGTCCTGCTTTGATGGTGTAAAGATCACCGATAGTTTTGACTGGGAGATGACCAAAAGCTACGATGGCTGTGGTCACAATAATTGCAACCAAAGACCCCGGAATTTTCTGAGAAAGGCGTGGCCAAAAGATTTGAATGACTAGGGCCAAGATACCAATTGCAAGTGTCGGCCAGCTAATACTTGAAAGATGCTTCCCATAAGCTAGAAGTTTTTCTAAGAACTCAGCTGGCACGGACTTCATCTCAAGGCCCAGGAAATCTTTAACCTGTCCAGCCACAATCCCAACAGCTATCCCCAAGGTAAAACCAAGTGTGATGGTTTTGGGAATGAACTTGATCAGGTCACCAAAACGCAGGAGCCCCATGATAATAAGCATGAGTCCCGCCATGAGCGTGGCAAGGGTCAAACCAGCCATACCATACTGGGCGATGATGCCATAGATGATGACAACGAAGGCTGCGGTAGGTCCACCAATCTGAACCCGACTACCTCCTAAAAAGGAAATAAAAAAGCCTGCAACAACTGCTGTATAAAGACCTTGTTCGGGATTAACACCAGAGGCAATGGCAAGAGCAATCGACAAGGGGAGAGCAATGATAGCCACGATGACTCCTGCGATTAAGTCCTTAAGAAACTGGCCCTTAGAATAATTCCTGATGGTAGTGAAAAATTTGGGTGTGATATATTTTAAAGCGTCCATTTTTTCCTCCTAACTACTATCCTAAAACTCTTTAACTCAGTGAAATAACTCTTTTTCAATGAGTGTCAGACGCTTATCAATTTTACAATCTTATGATAGCATAGGAAAAGCTCATTTTCTAGGGGAGTGAGGGATTTAAAGCTATTATTTCAAGAATTTTTTAACTTTCTTAGTTTAGAAGTGAAGGTATCAAAAAACAAGTCCAGACTATGAACTTGTTTTGAAAGATTCATTATGGATTACCAACTTGTTGGCAAGGAAATCGGAATGTTAAGTTTAACCTTCATCTTGCTATTGGTCACAGAGGCTTGCTCAATTTCATAGCCGATTTCTGGAAGCTTGAGCTGAATTTGGTCATTAACCATTTGAACACCACTGCTTGACTGGGCAATGCTCTTCTTGAGGTAAGGCAGAACCAGTGATTTTGGAACTGGAAGGCGACCCAGGTGGGCACCTGCCAAATCTAGTAGGATGACTTCCTTGTTAGTGCTGACCGTAAAATCAAGGCTGAATGTTGATTCGATAGGTCCAAGAGATACGGGAACCTTAGCTGTTAGATAGGAATCATTCAACTCTACGCTACTGTTTTGCAAGGTCTCGTCATTAGAATCAGCCATGCTTGCTTTTAGGATTTGACGAAACTGATTACTGTCAAGATTAATCTCAGTTGAAACCCCTCCTGATGAAAGGGACGCCCCACCAATACCAGCCTGGGCTAAATCAGCAAGGGATGTTTGTGTTGATACATTTTCTAATTGGTCCTGACTGTCGATCTTGTCCGGAATAAGTAGAGCCGCCACTGCAAAAAAGAGCACAATGACGAGGACAATGAGTCGTTTAAACCATTTCCACATAGGGATACCTCATTTCAATTTTTCACTTTTGACGTCTATTGTACTGTAATCAAGGGAAAAAAGCGAGTAAGAACTGGAAATTCTCTCATATTTTCTTAATGCAGGAGATATGGCTCCAGAACTTCAAAGACTTTTAAGTAAGCATTGGCATAAAGGTGGACACCGTCATAGGTATGCTCTGCCTTCTGCTCTTTTCTATCATCAACCAAATCAGCATTACAATTAATGAAGTAGCAGCCATAGGTTTTAGCGATTTCCTCAAGAGCCTGGTTACAGCGGTCAAGATTTTCAGGAGTCCGCAGTTTCATCCACTGGATAGATGCCGGTGTCTGCCAAGGCAGATGAAGATTGGCTGGATAAAAAGCCATCAGGTAAATCTTGGTATTTGGCAATATAGCTAGTGTTTGCTCCAGAATTTGGCTGATATTTGCCGTCATATGTTGGAACCACTGATCTCCATAAGGCTCCTCGGTCATGTCATTGGTACCGATATTGATGAAAACCTTACTCGGTTGCAGATCCAAAAGTAGAGGATGGATATGCTGGAGAAATTCATCCGTATTCAAACCACTGATGCCCCGATTGTAGATGATATCGTCGATACCTCTACTCCTAGCGATTTCACAAATGGGAAAAAGCTCCATGAGAGAGGAGCCCGTGAAAAGCGTCTCCCCCTTGATAGCGACCTCATTTAGGTACTGATAGTTTTTAAGTTTGATATCTTTTAATTCATCCATGATAACTTTCTTCTATATAATTTTATCTAAATGAGGGAGAAGGCAAAGAGCAACCCTACAACCGTATTGGCCAAGGCGTGGATAAAGACACTTGGAAGAATGGACCCACTTGCTTTTTTCTCATTGATAGCACCAAAGATGTAAGCTATGAGACTGATAAAGACCAAGATAACAAAAGCCTTTAGATAACCAATTATTTGGATAAACATAAGTGCATGGATGAGACCAAATAAGAGAGACTGAACCAGATTTGCTCCTAGAAATCCTAGTTTTCCTTGCATCCTTTTTAATAGAAAACCTCTAAAGAAGATTTCTTCAGGCAAGGCAGTCCCTAAGATAGCGTAGGCTAGAATAGCAGGAAGAGCTCCAATTCCCTTTCCAGAAAAATCTGCTGTGGCCGTTTTGCTAGAGTCGAACCAAGCTAAGACGATAATTGAAAAAAGAAGAAAAACTAGACTAATACCCAAAATGGTCTGTAGTAATTGCCTCTTCTTCTGACTCTCAACTTTCTTCAACCCAATCCAGTCAAAGAAACCGACCTTTTTCCTGCTCCAAATTAACCAAGTGATAAAAGGAATGACAGAGACTATGAGCAGTTCCATAATACCGCTCATCAGTTTAGACATAAATAGGGTCATGAGTTTGTCCTCCATTTCTAATCAAAAGACAGCTTCGTTCTTTTGAAAACGATTACCTTTACACCTTGATTATACTACTTTTAGGGTAATAGAAAGCTCATTCTCACCAATCTTGCCAGGTTTCTTTGGCACGAATCACACGGTCCTGCTTATAGTCGATATGGTAAACACGCCAACCACCAATCCAATCGTCCCTCAGCTTGTACTCAACACTTCCTTGAAGATCGTCACCCTTGCCCAAGAGCTTCTCCACTTCTTTTCTCGTCATGCCCTCAAGCTGATACTGCCGGTGAAAACTCCACATGAGTTTATGGCGCATGTAATCTGGGGTACGAGCCCATTTTTCAGGAGTAAAAATCCGGTCTCGCGGGACAATGATAGCAAAATGAACCAGACAAATGATTTCAATAATTAAACAAAAGGCTTTTCGTCGTTTTCGTCTGGTTTCTGGGGTGAGGTAGGCCATAGGATTACCTTACTTTCTCTTGTTTCCAATGGTCGTCCAAAATCACTGTGTGCTCTTTAGAAAAGCGAATAAGGATATCTCTGGCAACTTGTTGGGATACACGTGCGACATTTGTCAATTCTAATCCTAGCTCAGGTGTGTCGTGTTCCAAGCGATACTTGTCATCCTCGGATTCAACAAAGATAAAACTCATTGACCCTTTTTCGCTATAAGTGAGATAGAGACTATCGTAGGATACTGGAAGTTGCACCAAGGAATCCCAGATATCACTGTCACTTGGGTTTGTAATCGTCGCATAGTCTACCTGATCAGCTGTCGAAATACGCATGACAAGGCCTTCTGCTGCTTTCTTTTTAGGTGCAAGCCACTTAAACAAATGCATCGTTTTCCTCCTTTAGATGATGATTCCTTTTTGCTTGAGATTGTCCAGACATTCCTGTAAATAGGCAGTATCATGCTCTGGGTAAATGATGACTGGTAGCTTCTCCACTTCAATCTTATCGTAGGCTGGCATCTGCTTGCCTCGATACTCCTTGTCCAACCACTCTGGGCTGACACGATAGCCACGTTTTGTCATTTCTTGCATAATAAGTTCATGGTATTTAAACAGGCGATATGGAGAATAATCAAAAACATAGTTAACCGTAGCGTGTTTGCGTTGCCACCCCTTGCCACGAAGGGCACAACATTCTCGGTGTTGTCCTAATAGTTGCTGACGGGGTAGTTTTGCAATCAACTCTTGATGCCACAGTCTCATTTTGAACCCCCATTAATTAAGGTTGACTCCTCCAGATAGCGATTAGGATACTTGCTGAGGAGCTCTTTGACAGATTCCACTAAACCATGCTGAGGAATTTGGCCTGCTGCATAGCTATCCAGTTGGGCCATAAACATTTCCTTCTCGCTGGCAGTCGCCTTTTTCTTAAAATACCCCCAGATATGTTGAAAGGCATTGACGACCTGACCAGGATTTTCAGGAAGGTCAAGTGCTTGATCAATATAGGCTTGAACCTGATCCAAACTAACCTCATCATTCTTGAGATAGTTACGGATTTCTAAGTAAATCTTGTTTGAATGGCTGAGCACCAGGTACTTATTTGCTGCCCAAAGTCGCTCGCACTGGCGACGTGGATTAGTTGTTGTCATTAGGAATCTTCCTTCTTGCTTTTTTATCAGTATAGCATAGTTTAAATAGGGATAATAGATTATGCCTTTGAGAATTTGAAGAGTGATTTCCAACTATTTTCAGAAAAGGGCTTTTGCTTGGTTTGCTTGTAAGCGTTTGCTATACTTAAGGTATCAAAGAAAGGAGACAAAGCCTATGACATTGTCCAAAAAACTCACACTTTCTCTTGCCTCTATGGCAGTTCTTGGTCTTTTAGCAGCCTGCTCAAACCAGAAAGCTCAAACACCTGAAAGCTCTGCTAGCACCCAACAAAGTTCAAGTAAGGTTTCATCTTCACAAAGTTCTGAAGTTTCTAAACAGACTGAAGGGCTAGATGGCACCTATAAAGGAACTGATGAAAATGATCGTATTACTCTTACCATCTCTGGAAATACTGGAACTTGGGAAGAGGACGAAGCAGATGGCGAGAAGGAAAGCAAGTCTGTAACAGTTAACCCTGACAATCAAAGTCTAACGATTGGTGATGATACCAAATTCTACAAACTCGACGGTAATCAGCTGACTATTGAAGATGATGACCGTGATCCAAACGATACGGTTGTCTTGACGAAATAATATGAAAAACCTTAGCCAATCCACTCTCTGGAATTTAGCTAAGGTTTTTTATGTTATACTATAGGCAGAAAGAAAACGAATACAAACAGGAGGTTGACGATGACTCAAAGAAGATTATGGGTGACGCTATTTGTTGTGTCGATTATTGTAACTCTTATTGGACTGGGATTTTCTGTCTATAACTATTATGTCTTTGATAAACCCTTTATAACAACGACTACAAAAGGTTTACTAGCAGCCTTTTTCCTGTGTGCGACAATGGTTGCCATCACCCTATCCAAATCAAATAAGAAGTAAAGATAAGAAAGAGGTATAAGTTTGTAGACTTATACCTCTTTTAATACAACATTACTTAATCTTGTGTTTGTTCATTTTTTCTTCAAAGATGCCTGTCATGATTTTACGCAACTCTTGGCCTTCTTTTTCAGTCTTTAGATGATGAAGCCAAACGAGTCACCTCCTAAAAATGACACTATGTCATTATCTCAACAAATAAGAAAGAAAAGCTCCCACCGAAATTCAGTGAGAGGTTAAAGTCTATTTCTATGATTTTCTCATAGCCACTAGCCAAGAGGCTATCATGATTTCAAAAATAACCAGAAGGATAATCTGAGTGAGTGAACTCTGAACCAGCATAAGGACAGCTAGACTATCAATCAGCATATGGGCAAGGATACAAGGAACAGCTCCTTTCGAGTACTCTTTGAGAGCTCCAAATAGAAAAGTATTTCCTAAGATCATCAGGTAAAAAATGAGATAGTTGGAGGAACCTGCTGTAATCCAAGGGAGTTGATAGATAGGGATATGCCAGAGGAACCAGACAATGGAAAGAACCATCATTTTAGTTATAAAGTGCTTACTAAAGTAAAGATGTTCTTGTAAAAACCAACGCCAACCTACTTCTTCCAGCCCCCCATATAAAAAGGTCCAGGGAAAATATAGTAAGAAGGCCAAGAGGGTGTTCCCAGTAAAGCTAACATTCCTGAGAAAGAATGAGGTTCCATAGTAGATGACTGGAATGAAGAGAGCTAGAGTCCAGGACAGGGGACTTTCTTTTTGAAGAAAGACCTTTTTGAAGAATTCATCCAAGGATTTGACTTCACTCAACACAAGAGAAAAGACAGCCGCCATAATCAGGGGAACACAGTTCATTAGGATAAACAGTAGTGAGGCACCCAGACTACTCCTGTCTGGGAAACAACATAGGATAACTTGCCCTACTATATATGTAGCAAAGAGGGCAGACAGTACATACCAGATAGCGACTGATTGTTTTGAAATAAATTTGCTCATTTTTCCTCCGTAACGGTATGATAAATCAGATAGATCGCACCCTAATCTGCATCAACCCAAAGATGGCATTGTTCACAATCTTTATAAATCTTACTTAATCTTGTGTTTGTTCATTTTTTCTTCAAAGATAGCTGTCATGATTTTACGTAGCTCTTGGCCTTCTTTTTCAGGAAGGTCCCCTTGGCGTTTAGCTACTGCGTAGAGTTCAGGGTATTGCTTGGCTACACGCTCCACTGTCTTAGTCGTCGCATGCCCTCTGACAAAGAAAGGAATGCGTTTAATCCATTCTTGCGGTACGAGAGCGAGCAACTTCTTAGCCGCTTCCTTGTCAGAAATCTCAGCTGTACTCAAACCTTTTTCGATTTGCTTTTGTTCTTGTTCTGTAAAATCTTTTAATTCCATTACTACTTCCTCTTTATCTTTATATAGTAGATTTTACACCCTTGTATGAGAATATACAACTGATTGGGATGGGATGTTGCTAGCTGTGAACAATAATAGAATTAGGAAAATCATGATTTCTTTTTTCCTAAAATACCGTACAAAAAGATCTGATGAATTTGCTCAACCTCTGTCTCTAAATTGTCACTATGGGCTAATTGATTTCCCATACCATTAAGAGCATCCATGACAGTTAAGATAAGCTCTGTCGATAGGTCTTCAGCAATAAGGCCCTCTGCTTTTCCGAGATGAATATAAGCACGATAGATGTCACGTTTTTTTGCAGTGATTGCTTTCGTTAAGAGAGTTGAGAAAACAGAATCTTCCACCATTTTATCTTGAAAATAGTCCGAGATTTGCTGACTCATTTTCTCCTGACATAGGTCTAAAGCCTGGTCTAATTTTGTTTTAAAATCTAGATTGCTATTTAAAATGTCCTCAGCTTGTTGGGTTATTTCTTCAAACAAGTCATTAACACAGAGAGCCACCAAATTATCTTTGCTCCCGAAATAATTGTAGATAGAAACAGGAGATACTTCTGCTGCCTCTGCAATAGATTTTATACTCGTTTCCTTAAAACCTTTGTCTTTAAACAAACGCAATGCTGCTTGAATAATTGCTTGCTTCTTTTTCTCAGTCGTCTTTTGATATTGATTCATATGAATACCTCTGTTATTACCAATTGTAGCATAAGTTTGAAATATATGAGTATATATTTCATTTTTCCTTGCTATTCTTACTAGCTTTCTCTATAATAAAGTTTGAATTTAAACCATCTATATTTCAAACTTTATTTTCAAAAATGGGAGGGAACATGCTCATTCAATATCTTATAAAGCAATCTAGAAATCCGAGTGGTCTTGTTGGCCGAGTGATTACCAACATCTGGTCATCCTACTTTAAGGAACTCAGCCTTTGGGCAATAAAACAAACCACTATCCCTAACAATAGTCGTATTTTAGAAGTCGGTTATGGCGGTGGTAGCACTATCAAAAACCTACTTGCTTTAGATAAAAATCTTGACATTCATGGCATTGATATTTCCAAGGAGTCTTATCAAACTGCTAAACGGATGCTTTTAAAGTCAATAGAAAATGATAGTGTCCAGCTGATGGTTGGCAATGTCGAAAACCTTCCCTACCAAAATCATTATTTTGATCTTGTCTTTGCCATTCAGACCCATATTTTCTGGAAAGATTTAAAAGAGAGTTTTCAGGAAATCTATAGAGTCATGTCCAATCATTCTACTCTGATTATTGCTTCCGAAAAAGAAAAAATTAAGTATCATATGACAGATTATGGAACAAGTTCTGAATTGAGTCAGTTATTAACAAGTATTGGCTTTTCAAAGATTGAAGAAAGACAAAATCACAAATGGGTTTTGTATATTGTTATTAAAAGACATTAGGAAATTGATAGACAAATTCCCACTTGACTTAAGAAAAGCTCTCCCCCTTAGCAACACGAAAAGAGAAGACTAAGTTAGTCTTCTCTTTGTGTAAGCTTTACGCTAGCTACTAAGCTAGACAAGGTGGGCAAAAACTTTATATTTTAACCTATAGTATGTCTATTAGTTGATAATCTTAACCTTTCAAAATTTAAATCCACTAGAAAATAAGGAGATAAGGGTCTTCCAGATAAGATATAACTTGTGCTAAAAATTCAGCTGCTGGAAGGCCATCGATGATTTGATGGTCGAAGCTCAGACTCAATGGAAGATAGTCTTTTTGAACAACCTCTCCCTCCTCATTAAATGCTAAAGCTTGTTGAGTTGCTCCTACTCCAAGAATTGCCACCTCTGGGGAGTTAAGGATTGGTGTGAAGTATTCTACACCTGGCCCCCCTAGGTTCGTAATTGAGAAAGTAGAACCACTATATAGGTCAGATGGAAGTGTACCTTTTCGAGCTTGATTAGCCAGAGTCTTAATGCTTTGACCAAGATCTGCTAAAGTCATACGGTCTGCGTCTCGAATCACAGGGACAACCAAACCATCATCCAAAGCTGTTGCCATACCAATATGAATGCGTTCTTGAATCTGATGAATGCCGCCGCCATACCAAGCATTCAAAGCTGGAAAATCTCTCAAAGCTTTGGTTACTGCTTTAGTTAATAGAGTTGTGATACCTAGTTCACCATTTTCAAGTGGAGTATGGACCTTGGCCTTAAGTTCTTTACGGAATTTCAAAAGCTCAGTTAAATCAGCCTTACGATGGAGTGTCACTTGAGCAGAAGAATGAAGACTGTTCATCATACGTTCGGCAATAATCTTACGCATGCCTTGGAGTCCCTCACCGTATTGACCTGAGGTCATATCTTGTGGTAGAGGTTCAGCGACCTTATCAACAACAAGACTTGGTTGGTAAGCTTCTACATCACGTCTTGTAATACGCCCATTTCCACCTGTCCCTTTAATAAGGGAGATATCATAGCCTTTCTCAGCAGCCATCTTACGAGCCACCGGTGTAATGAAAATTCGTTCCCCACCAGTACGAGCTATAGGTGCTGTAGTAGATTTAGGACTAGACGGTGTTGAATCTTTTGCGACTTCAGTTGGAGCTTCCTCTTGTGCAGGAGCTTCTTGGGTTTCTACATTTTCTCCTTCCTGACCAACCCATCCAACGACTTCCTTACATTTAACTGTAACACCTTCACCATGCACAATGTCTAGAACAACCCCAGAAGCAGGGGATTCGACTTCACTAGTCAATTTTTCAGAACTAATTTCCAATAAAGGCTGACCACTTGTTACTGTATCACCAACTTGGACCAACCACTTTTGAATGAGTCCTTCAGTCATGGTTAGGCCGAGCTTGGGCATTAAAATTTCTGTTGCCATAAGCGCCCTCCTATCCTTTCAAGTCCTGAATCAATTCATCAGCTACTTTCAAAACCTTATCCGCATCAGGGATATAGGCTTGTTCTAAGTTTGTCGCAAATGGAACAGGAGTATTTGGTGCACAAACACATTTCACTGGTCCATCAAGATAATCAAAAGCTTTATCTGAAACTACAGATGCAATGTCAGTTGCAGTATTGTTATGTGGATTTGCCTCATCCACAATAATTAAACGACCAGTTTTCTTCACGGAATTTAACACTGTTTCTTCATCCCATGGAGCAACTGTACGAAGATCAATCACTTCTACAGAAATGTTGTCTTTTGCCAAGCGGTCTGCGACCTCATAGGCTACATACAACATCTTACCAATTGTCACAATTGTTAAATCCTTACCTTCTCTACGAACGGCAGCCTTACCAATTGGTACAGTATAGTATTCTTCTGGCACTTCCCCTTTTAAGCCATAGAGGGTTTTGTCTTCAGAAAAGATAACTACATTATCATCCTCTATTGATGCTAGGAGTAATCCTTTGGCATCATAAGGAGTAGAAGGAACGACCACCTTAATACCAGGAATCGATCCAAATAAACCGTAATAGGATCCAGAGTGTTGCGCAGCAGCTGAAGCACCTGCCCCGTGCATAGTACGAACAACCATGGGAACTTTAGCTTTACCGCCAAACATGTAACGCATCTTAGAAGCCTGTCCTAATAGGGCATCAAAACAGAATCCAATAAAATCATTAAACATCAACTCTGGTACAGGTCTTAGTCCCGTAAGCGCCATCCCCACCGAAGCTGATAAATAGCCGTGCTCAGAAATCGGAGTATCAATAACACGTTCCCTGCCATATTTTGGCATCAATCCTCGTGTGATACCCATGACACCGCCCCAGGCATCCTCGTTATTATTTTCTAAGTGTTCAACATTAACACCACCTGAGATATCCTCTCCTAGGAGAACAACTCGCTCGTCTCTTTCCATGGCTTGATCGAGCCCTTCATTGATGGCTTTCATAAATAATGTTTCTCTAGTCATTATGAATCCTCCTCAATCAGTCTGCAAATACGTCTTCGTAGAGAGCTTCTTCTTTTGGAATTGGGCTCTCTTGAGCAAAGTGGATTGCATCTTCAACATCTTTTTGTGATTGGGCAACAATCTCATCCAATTCATCTTGGCTAAGGATACCCTTTTCAGTTACCAGGTCACGAAATACTTCCAAGGCATCCACATCTGCCCATTCTTTTTCGATTCCATCTGGTGCTTTGTATTTTTGCTCATCTCCTTCGAAATGGCCATGGTTACGATAAGTAATAGCTTCAATTAACGTTGGACCATCTCCACGACGCGCACGTTCAACGGCCTCTTTAGCCACTTGATAAACAGCAAATAAGTCCTTACCATTAACGCGAACTCCAGGCATATTGTAAGCTTGTGCACGTTCAGCAATTGTTGGAGAACCTGATGAATACCATTGTGGTGTTGATTCTGCAAAAAGGTTGTTTTCATTTACAAATACCACAGGTAGATTCCAAATAGAGGCCATGTTTAAGCACTCATGAAAATTACCTTCATTGGCAGCACCATCACCAAAGAAACATACAGCAACATCATCAGTCTTTAGATATTTGTTGCGCATAGCAGCCCCAGTCGCAAGACCAAAGCCTCCGCCTACCATACCATTAGCACCAAGGATTCCTTTATCCAAGTCAGCGATATGCATAGAGCCACCCTTACCTTTACCAAGCCCAGTAGACTTACCAAAGATTTCAGCCATCATTTTTTTAAGGTCTCCACCTTTAGCCACACAGTGTCCATGTCCTCGATGTGTGCTAGTAATGTAGTCTTTATCAGTCAAGTTAGCACATACCCCAGTCGCAATAGCTTCCTCACCTGAGTAAAGGTGAACAAATCCTGGAATTTGACCGATTGAAAAGAAATGTCGTGCATTTTCTTCAAAATTTCGAATATCCCACATAGTTTTATACATGGATTTAGCCTCTTCTTTTGAAACATTTTCCACACCAAGATCATGGGCAGTTTGAACCTTAACTTCTTCCTTGGTTAAGGTTTGTCCCTGATGTTTTTCTTTCATTAGGGCTTGTGGCAATTCTTGATAATGTGTCATATTGTTTCCTCCTTCTATAGAGAGCTTTATAAAAAACAAATATTATTGACAGATATATAGATTTGAAAAATGAGAATGGCTGTGCTAAACCTATCCATCGACCTTAGGACCTTAAAATCAGTCTTGCAACTTCCTGAACCAACTCAGAAATTGTTGGATGTGCAAAAATTGTCTTATCAAGCTGATCAAGTGTTCCTTCAGCATCTTTCAAGACAATCAAGGATTGTAGAATATCAGTTGCATGTGGACCAACGATAACGGCACCTAATAATAGGTGATAGCGTTTTTCGGAGACAATTTTAACAAAACCTTTTGCTGAATTAGACGCAATGGCTCGACCATTATAAACATAAGGAAGTTGACCAACTGATATATCATATCCTTGTTGTACCGCCTCCTCTTCTGACAAGCCAAAGGAAGCAATCTCCGGCGTTGTAAAGAGCGACCGTGGAACACTTGAATTATCAACCGGTTCCTCAGCCTGACGACAAATGGCTCGAACAGCTTTGATTCCCTCGCTACTAGCAACATGAGCTAACATATATCCAGGAATCAAATCCCCAATCGCATAAACACCTGATTGAGATGACTCGTAATAACTATCTACCTTAATAAAGCCTTTTTCGGTCAGCTCCAAACCCATCATTTGGGCTAACTCAATATTTGGCTTACGCCCAGTTGCTACAAGTAAGTTATCATAAGAGTAGGACTTGCCATCTGCTAAAATTACAACATTTTCTTTAACCCTATCTATGCTAACTCCCTCTAGAATGGTAATTCCAAGTTGTTTCATCTTTTCTCTAATAATGGAACGTGCTTCGTCATCTTCAGTTGCTAAAATTGTTGGTGCAACCTCTATCACTGTCACATCCACACCAAGTGGAGCCATGGCAAAAGCTAACTCAACGGAAATAATACCTCCACCAATGATAACCAAACGTTGAGGAAGTTCCTTTAAGTTGAAAAAGTTATCTGTTGTCAAGTAGTCAACATCGTTAATACCAGGAATAGGAGGAATAAATGGATGACTCCCCGCCGCCAAAATAACAGACTTACCTGAGACTCTTTCACCATTAACTTGGAAGGTTTTATCAGAAATATAAACTGCCTCACCTTCAATATAGGTGATACCTAATTGTTTAAAACTTGATTGAATACCAGACTGTAGTGTTGCTACGACTTGATCTTTGCGAGCAACAAGTTTTTGAAAATCAAGATTATCATTTAAAACTGTCACTCCATACTGAGAGGCTTCTTTAGCAGCTAATAGCCAATGGGCATGTTCAAGATAGGCTTTGGATGGGATACATCCAACGTTCAAACAGGTGCCACCTATGAAGTTTTTCTCAATGACAGTTACCTTTTTACCTAAACGGGCAGCTTCTTCAGCAGCAACATAACCACCAGGACCTGCCCCTATAATGAGAATATCACATTGACTCAAAACAATACTCCTTTCTAGAATGGAAGTCGGCTGTTAGCCGAACCACTTCAAGTAGGACAAAAACTCGGAGATATTTTTGAAAGCGTTTTCTATACTTTGATTATAAAACTAATACTTATGAAAATCAAGTAATTCACTGAAAATGCGATGTTTTGGTGGTGAAAACATTCACAAGTAATGCAAACGTTTGCCATTCCCTATTCGGGATGACGTTAGCACTTATACTTTGCTGATTTGTATAAGAACTAGAAAAATACAAATCTCCCCCAATCATTAAATAATTCTTCAAAATGTTATAAAAAACACTCTAGCGTCTATAGCTTGGATAAAACTATAGAAATTAGAGTGCTTTTACTATTAGAAAGAATATATGGATTTAAAAAGGAATTTAAATTAATCTAAAGAAAGTTGATTTTTCAACTGAATAATATTATAAGAATATCGATTTGTAGTTATTTTGAAAGTAATCTTATAAGTGAGTAATTAGGAGTAGAATATGACAACTCTATTTTTTTGTAGAGTAGCTTTTGTAGCTTTTATGTGAAAAATCAATTGACTATTTAATTATTTATCGTCCTTTTTAATCATATTTTTCACACCTTCGATAGCTCCTTCAACAGCATCTTTGGCATCTTCGGCAACTTCTTTCACTTTTGAGACTGCTTTTTCAGCAGCACCCTCTTTTTCTGTTTTTTTATCACCAGTTAATTTTCCGACACCTTCTTTAAATGCGCCTTTAGCTTGGTTGAGTTTTTCTTCTACTGACATAATATTATCCTCCTTTGGACATAAAGATTTTTAAATATGAACGCTCTTAAACAATACATTCAAATTTTTGAGTATAAAAAGATAAGTTAAATTATAGCTTTTGTGTTGAAGTCGAGTCATAAACAGCTTGAACACCCTCACTAACGTTATCTTTATTTGCTGATAAACCATTAGCTAGTCCATGTTTACCACTTTTTTAATTTATCGGCACTAAGTTTGCTAGTTGATTGGAGTCTTCCTGTCGAAATATTGAAAATTATTCTTTTTTTCCTAAGAAAAATGATACTACTGCAACAACAATAACTGCCCCTAAAATTGATGGAACTAAGGCCATTCCAGCTAGACTAGGTCCCCAAGAACCGAAGAGTGACTGTCCAACAGATGAACCAATTAAACCTGCAAAGATATTGGCAATTATTCCCATGGAACCTCCCTTTTTAGTGATTCCACCAGCAATAAAACCTATAAAGCCTCCGACAATAATAGCCCAAAGCATAATGTCTCCTCCTTTCTAAATAGAGGAAAGTTAGATTGTTTGGAAAATCAAACCATCTAAAGAGTTACATTTTAGCTAAAACATTTTTTATATTAATCTTAACAATCATAAGATTAATGTTAGTATATACCTGTTAATAACAGTATAAGTTAATTAAATTGATAAGTCAATGAAAATGTTTGCGCTTACACAAAAATAGACATGAAAACCATCATTGGCCTTTGCAATCGCTTGCATAGTTTTACAATTTCGCTTATCTCATTTTTTTGTTAAAAATCTACACATACTTCTACTATTATTAGGACTTCCTCTAAATGGATTGATTTATGAATAAAAAGTTTGATTAAACTGGTACATTCATATGATTGATTAGCATTTTAGCCACAAAAAAAATAGCCCTAAGACGTTCGAGTGACGAAAGTAAAAATAAAATGTATAATTGAGACATGTAAACCCTTACACATTTTTCTTTAAATGGTAAGTATCTAACAAAATAGTATAAATAATACACCAAACACTACATCACTTTCAGTAGGAATTTAAAATTAATATGGAGTAGTGAATTGATTACAAATTGAAAGTAGAATATAAAACACACCCAGGTAAAGAAGTTACAATAATAATGGCCAATGATTTAGATACGTCGTCAAAGAGTGAGCTTAAAAAGTTGACTATAGTAACAAAAAGGAAGTACTGTTATGGAAAAAGTTTTGAAGGATGGTAAACTTTATTCTCTAATAGAATTTAGGGACAAAATCTATGAGGATTTAGATTTATCAAAAAGTGACTTAACCACTTTATTGTGTGCGATATTGATTGCATCTATTGGTTTGAATATGAATTCTATTCCAACAATCATAGGGGCAATGTTGATTTCTCCATTGATGACACCTATCCTTGGAGTAGGTTTTGCGTTAGCAATATTAGATACAAAACTTCTCAAAAAATCGTTTAAAGTTCTTTTTATTCAAGTTGCAGTAAGCCTTTTAGCCTCTACACTTTATTTTTTACTTTCGCCCATTTCTTACGCAAGTACGGAAATTATTGCTAGAACTTCGCCCACAATTTGGGACGTTGTAATAGCATTCGTCGGTGGATTAGCCGGCATTATTGGAGCACGAAAGAAAGAAGCTAATAACATTGTTCCTGGTGTCGCCATTGCAACTGCTCTTATGCCACCCGTTTGTACCGTGGGGTATTCTATTGCCACAGGAAATCTTGAGTATATGATAGGGGCGTCATATTTGTTCTCCATTAACTGCAGTTTTATTATGATTGCTACATATATTGGCACTAATGTGATGATGGTTAATAATCCTTATGTTAAACATAATCGTAAAGCCTCTAAAATGCGAAAAATATTAATTCTAGTCTCGCTTGTTCTTATTATTCCAAGTTTAGCTTCTGCAACTACCTTAGTTAGAGATACGCTAATCAATGAGTCTATCAATAATTATCTATCTGATCAATTTGAAAACCATACTATTTTGAAAAAGAAATATAGTAAAGAAAACAATACACTAAAGCTAACCATTTCAGGTAAATATCTTTCAGAAGCTGAGTTACAAGGTATCATTAACAAACAAAATGAATATGGTTTGAAAAATATCTCGATTCAGGTTTCACAATTAACAAATGATAGATTAACTGAAAAAGAATTAGTCGACTACATCATTCAATATAAAAACGATGATGATCTTCAACAAATAGAAAAGGATAAGTAAAAAGAATCCCCAAATAACAACAAGTAATGTGAGATATTAATTTGATAAGCATAAGAAACCGTTGAAAAGTATTGTCACTAGTAGTCCATAGGAGAAAATAGCAATGAAAAAAGTAATGATAATTATTAATCCAACTTCTGGAGGAGAAACAGCATTAGATTATAAAGAGAGCTTGGAGAATAAGGCTAAAGAGTATTTTGATTATGTTGAAACTAAGATTACGCAAAAAGCCAAAGATGCAACTCAATTTGCTGAAAAAGCCTCTAAAGAAAAATATGATGCAGTAATTGTTTTTGGTGGAGACGGTACTGTAAATGAGGTTATTTCAGGGATTGCTGAAAAAAATCACATTCCAAAACTTGGGATTATTCCTGGTGGAACTGGTAATTTAATCACTAAGCTATTAGAAATCAACCAAAATATTGATCAAGCGATTGAAGAACTTGATTTCAATTTTACTAAAACCATTGATGTTGGAAAAGCTAATCAAAATTATTTTGGCTATATTTTTAGTGTTGGATCTTTACCAGAAGCTATTCATAACGTTGATATTGAAGATAAAACAAAGTACGGTATCTTTGCATATGCAATCAATACGATGAAGTCCGTTGTGGAAGACGATGTATTTAATATTCGTATTGAAAGCGAAAATGGCAATTATGAAGGTGAAGCTAGTCAGGTCTTAGTTCTTCTATCTAATTACTATGCAGACAAAAAACTATTTGATGAAAATACAGATGGATATGGAAATATCTTGATTTTAAAAGATGCATCCATCATTTCTAAATTATCGACTATCCCAGATTTGTTAAAAGGGGATCTAGTAGGTAACGATAATATCGAATATATCAAAGCGCGTAATATTAGGATTTCTTCAGAGGTTGAGTTAGAGTCAGATGTTGATGGAGACAAATCGGATAATCTTCCAGTAGATATAAAAATACTAGGGAACCATATCGAAGTGTTCTCAGGCACCAAAGTATAGTTTTTTTCCTTCTACTTCTCCAACAAAAAAATTTTAAATGATATAAGTTACTGCATCAACAACAATAATAGTCTTGTCCTTTTTGAAGTTAGGATATAAGTCAAAGGTAAGTAAATTACTTTTAATATACGGAGTTAAGGCGTTTTTTGATTCATGTCTAAAAACTTTTCGGAAGAATCAACTGTGATAGTAGTTTTCAAACCTAACAAAAAGTAGTGAAGAAATTCCATCGTCGGAACTTTCTTCACTACTTTTCTTATCTCTTTCCTACTCACCACTATCAGCAATTCAGAGTTGCCACTGCTCAATCAACCAATCCGAAAAAGCGTCATATCTTTCTTGGAGATGGTCATGATGTCCGTAGGGGTCAAATGCTGAATAAGTAGACACGCTCTGTTTTTTGATAAGTTCATGCACTTCTTTGGCATAACTAGGAGCTTTGGCCAATCTATTCTTATGCTTAGCCCCCTCGGTCAAACCGTTACGTAAATAGACCGAGCAAGACTTATTGATGGGCTGGTGGGCTTTGCAGTAATCTACAAAATCTGGATACCAAAAGGATCCGCAAATGGAAAAGATCAAAGGCATCTTATCACTGCTATAAAGACTGGAAATCACAGCCAAGCCACCCAGCGAATAGCCTCCGTAAGCCATGCGACTTTCATCCAGTCGAAACTCTTGTGCGATGCTTTTGAAAATATGGCCAAATAGATGGTCATGATAGCTGGCTAGCTTACCGCCAAAATCAGGGCTTCCAAGTCTCAGAGCCTGAGCCTGCCAAGGCGTAAAATCATCCAAGCGACTCTGAGGTTCAAGTCCAACCAGGATAACAGAATCTTCCAACTTTCCCAGATACTCAAGCTGCCCATCGTTCAGAAAAACAACTGGATAAGCCTTCTTGGAATCATAGGATTCAGGAAGGGCAATCGTAACCTGAATACCCTGGCAGACAAAATCTTTATTTATTAACAAAGTCATTAACCTTTTCAAGAGAATCAATCACAGATGGACCGTAATCCATAAGCTCATCATATGAAATTGTCATGATTTTCTTGTTTTTAACGGCTGGAACATTTTCAAGAATAGCGTTCTTTTCCATCTTGTCTTTAGCATCCTTGTCCATGGCCTTATTACGGTCACTGGTTACATAGATAATCAATTCTGGTTCCATTGACACAAGATTTTCCAGAGTCAAATCTGATGTTCCTGTCGCAACATTGGTATAACCAAGCTGATTGAGCATACTTTCTTGAAGGGCAGATTTGTAAGTTCCAAAGGTCTCATCGTTGTAGGCACACATGATAAGAGCTTTTTTCAAGTCTTTATCAGAAGACTTGTTTTTCTTTTTAACGGCGTCGATACGCTTTTGGAGTTGTCCCGCATACTTGTCTGCCTTGTCTTGAACGTTGAAAATGTCACCAATATTTTTAACATCTTCGATGATATTATTCAAATCTTGTTTAGTTGTTGAAACAGAAGCTTTTTGCGTATAGACAGGAATGTCGTTGCTGTTCCATGTACTGATGGTTCCCATTGACTTGTCTGAGAACATCATGTTACGACCAATAAGAGCATCTGGTCCGTAAGCCAAGATGGCTTCTTGAGAAATTGTTTTCTTATCACCGATATGTGGGATTGAAGCAATGTCATCCTTATATTTATCGGTTACTTCATTGTCAGGGTTAAGCATACCGACAATTTTGTCTTTCAAACCAAGCTCAATCAAGATTTCAGTTGATGAAAGGTTGTTGGTAATAACCTTTTCTGGTGCCTTTTTGAAGACTTGATCTAGCTCAGTTCCTTTATCGTCATAAGTTTTGACAGTCAAAGGATACTGGGTTTCTGAGTTGGTCTTTTTCACCGTTTCTTTTGCTGATGATGACGATGATGTGCTGTTTTTATATGTAGAACTGCATGCTGTCAATGTGAGGACTGCTGCAGCGATTAATGCGATACGAAATGTTTTCTTGTTCATAAGGCCTTCCTTTCCTAGGCTTATAAATACTGAATCATTGCCTGCTGGTCATCCGTCCAGGTAATACGACTCTGAACATCATAAACCGCCTGCAAGGATTGTGGGGTTACGGCATCCCTCGGGACACCTTGGGCAACAATCTCACCCCCTTTCATTAAGTAGATATAATCTGAAAAACGACAGGCCAATTGAATATCATGGAGAACTGCGAGAACATTAATACCGAGTTCCTTGACCAAGGCCAACATCTCCAACTGATACTTAATGTCCAAATGATTGGTAGGCTCATCCAATAAAAGGAGTTTGGGTTCCTGAGCCAAGGCACGCGCTAGGATAACTCTTTGTTTTTCGCCACCTGATAAGGACGAATAATAGCGTGCCTTCTTTTCAGACATGCCAACCTTGTCTAGGGCATCCTGAACGAGGACGTGATCCCGCTCTGATTCTTTTTGCAAAAAGGAAAGGTGGGGCGTTCGGCCAAGCATGACAATTTCTTCCACCGTACAATCAAATTGAAGGGTGTTAAACTGTGTCACAACGGCCATTTCTTTTGCAGTTTCCTTTAGGCTTACCTGGTCTAGGGATTTTCCATCAAGAAAAATCTGACCACTATCTGGTTTCAACTGGCGGTAAATGGTTTTGAGCAAGGTTGATTTGCCACTCCCATTTGGTCCCAATATGGTCTGGAATTGCCCACCTTTAACCTCTAGGGAGACACCGTTTAGGATTTTTTTCTCTCCAATCGAATAATGAATATCCTGACACTTTACATCCATAAGACTAAACCACCTTCCTACGATTTCTAGTCACAATATAAACAAAGAAAGGTGCACCAACTAAGGCTGTAAAGATACCGATAGGTAGCTCTGCATTTTTGACGAGGATTCTAGCCAAGACATCTGCCCAAACCACAAACAAGGAACCTAAGAGAGTTGCCACTGGGAAAAGCTTACGATAGTTAGTCCCGACTAAACTTCTAGCAATGTGAGGGGTAATTAAGCCGACAAAGCCAATAATCCCACAGCTAGCAACCAAGACAGCCGTTATGACCGCAACAATGGCAATGTAAAGATACCAGTAGAGTCTAAGTGGAATCCCTAAAGTCAAAGCTGCCTCATCTCCCATCATCATGGCATTAAAGACACGATACTGAGTTGAGAAAAAGAGAAAGGCCAAACCAACTACTAGTGCTGGAAGCAGCAAATCTGACCAAGATGTTCCTGTCAATGAACCCATGGTCCAAAACTTAATGGTCATGACACTGTCTGCTGTCGCTCCAATAGAGATTATAAAATTGGCAAAGGCAATAAAGAGGGCATTGACAACCGTTCCAGATAAAATCAGGCCAGATGTGGTCACTCTCCCCTGCATAGAGGCAATGATTAGGACAAGAATCGTCGCTAGGATAGCCCCCACAAAGGCACCCAAGCCTACCACAGCCTTAAGGCCTAAAATGATGGCCAAGGTTGCTCCAAAAGTTGCTCCTGCCGAGATGCCCAAAATGTAGGGCTCGGCAATCGGATTATTGACAGTTGACTGCATGACACTCCCAGACATGGAAAGGCCTGCACCAACTATTAACCCTAGGAGAACCCTAGGAACTCGCATATTCCAGATAATAGCTTCAAGTGGCTTGGCTATGCTATGACTGGCCATCGGAAGCCCCAATTTACTGAAGATGACACCATAGGTATCACCTATATCTATAGTGACCGCCCCTAAAGACACTGCTATAAAAACTGACGCTACTAGTAAAAGTAGAAGCAAACAGAGCAGGCTTAGGTAGCGGGAAAAAACAAAGTGTTTTGTTTTTTTAAAAGGCATTAGCACCTCCTTTCCACCTGTAATGTCAGAAAATTTTGACAATACCTTTCTAGTATAACATGCCTCAAAAAGATGGGCAAGGTCATTTGAGTATTACATAGAAATAAGAGTAGTCATTGAACTACTCTTGAAAATTATAAGTAACTGAAGCAATGAAAATCAAGTCAGCTTAGGATTTCACTTTCTCCATACTGCTACCAGCAATTTTCATGGCAAGAAGAATTATTAACACCTTAATCAAAAGGGACAACCAAAGGCTCTCCGCTGATGACAGTTGCGATAAAGCATTGACTAGTGCATGGGTCATGACACAAAGCCAAAGGCTTCTGGTCTTGGTATAAATAGCGGATAAGATAAAACAATTGCTTAATAAACCTAGCAAGAAAGGCAATAAATGAATCGTGGCCAGAGAGCCATCAATGTAAAAATAGAGGATATGCCATAGTGACCAAGCCAAAAATGTAAAGAGCGTGGACACTAGATAGGTCAACTTTTCTTGCAAAGCAGGCTGGAAAAAATAGCGCCAACCGATTTCTTCGATACCACCAAAGACAAGGGCTTTGCAAAATAAGATAATGGGGAGATACCAAGCCTGAATAATCATCCCTCCACTCAAGACTAGTGGTAAAAAATCCAAACCTAGAAAAATGAGGACTAAGAAATAGTTACTAAGAGGCTGTTTGACTTGGAAAAAATCTCTGACAAGTTGTTTAAAACTAGAGTGATGATAGCGGATGCTAACATAGCCTCCCCAAATGGCTGATGACAAGCCACCTAAGATAAGGGTAAAGAGGCCAATTGGAGTTCCATAATCAACCCTAACTCCTCCTGCTCTTAGCAGCCAAACAAGGAGACTGACCAGTAAAATCTGTCCAAGGGTCCCCACTAGATAAAGCAACAAGGCTTGTTTTCTTTTCATATCTTGCTTCCTTTTTCTTGCCTATTTAAAACCTTCTTCTCACCTTAAGCTAGTCCATATCCACCCATTTGTCATTATCCATGATAAAGGGTTTGGCTAGACCTGGTCCGGTATAGTCCTTGTACTTGGTTGTGAGATACTTATAGCAGTCTTTCTTGCTGGCAAATTTTATGGCTTGGTAGGGCTCTTCGAAGGTCAATTTTTCGACAAATAAGTAACCATCTGTCGTAGGAACTAAGACGCCAACGTGACCGACAAAAAGAGAATCTCCATCCAGATTATCGTGGACAACGACCGACAGCATGCGTGCCTTGTCATCAAAGGTGAATTGCTTGTAGTAATCCTCCATATGCTTGGCGTGAACCTTGACATCTTGGGTGGCTTCAGTCTTGACCCTTGAAAAGAGAATTTCAAAATTTTCCTGATCCTTGGCATCAAAGAGCTTGCCCTTGTCAATAGCGTCCTTATCTTGGAAAAGGAGCTCACTATCACTTTTGACTTGTGGAATCTTGATTTTGCCTTTCAGTAGCGTATAGGTGTTGATACGACAATTGGTGCCGATAAAGTCACCATGCTTGGCTGTCCACAGGCTACTTATTTTTTCCACATCATAGTCTGTTTGGGTAAATGGTGCAAAATCCCCAGAAAGTCCAACAGAACCCACAGTATCATTGTAATCCCTAACCAGATTGGTAAAGTTATCCACACTCCCCTTATCCAAATGTTTCGAGAGAATGGAGCTCACTTCATTAAGACTGGCCTTGCTATTAAGGTTGGAATAGCTTGGTTGCTCCTCCTTTTTGTGGAAATGTGTAAAAACTGCTAAACCGACAAGAAATAGGCTAGCGATAGATAAAAGAATTAGCGTCTGTTTTTTCAAATGTTTCATAGGCGCCTCCTTGGCTTCATTATACCAAATTTTTCTGACTACTCATTCTCAAGACACTTTTTCACAAGAAAAAAGCCTTGTTGCCAAGGCTTTAGATTGAGTACGAAGTCTTTTACTTGAGACTTTCCTTAGGTGATAACGGACGCCAGCGAACTTCTTCAAAGTTCCATGGCTAATTTTTGAGCCTAAGTCTCAAAAATTCCGAACGCCTGAAATCCCAATCTTTCAGGCGTTTTTATCACAGCGTAAAGTCTCAGTATAGCCTCACACCATTTGAAGACTATGGAATGTTATCATTTTTTCTCTATTCTTTATTATTTCCAAAATAGTTGTTCAATTTTTATTATATTATCTACAACTTTCTCAGGACTTTCCGATAAATCATTATCAATCCAGAAAGAAATAATGGTTTCAAAAGATGCGGAGAAGGCTTTTATCACAATTTCATCTGAAATCTTCGTGTTTTTCTTGATTTTTTCTCTAATAGTTTTGTTGTTATTTATTAAATCGCAAATTAGTTGTTGAACTTTATCTTTAAATTGAACGTGAGGTGCTTTTGAAATTGCTTTAAAATGTTTATAGTCATTTTTTATTAATAGTAGAGCCTTTAAAAGCATGTCCTCTTTATCTAAATTTCCTTGAGCTAAAATCTCCCAAAATCTTTGCATCGTCTCTGTTCCGATAGAGTATGCTAAATCATCCTTATCAAGAAAATGTTGATAAAATGTTCCCCTACTAACATTTGCTCTCTGAGTTATATTTCCAATGGTTATTTTTGAGTACTCCATTTCAAGTAGGAGGTCTATCAAAGCAGCCTTGAGGTTAGTAACGCTATTAGTCTTTCTTTTCTTTGTCATTTTTTCCTTAATTAAACATATTGTTTGATGTTGTCATGGTCAATATATGGGTATTATTATATTCTTTTTATGTGAATTATAAAAGTTAAAAAAGATTTTTTATGTTCACGAAGATAATTGATGCATCATTAATCATTTAACAAAATAATTAATGAAGGGAATAGAATTTAATGACAAAATCAAGAAAAATTCTAGGATTTTTAGGGCTAGTTTTAGCACTCTTTATGGGAGCTTTAGATGCCACGATTGTTAATATTGCCCTACCAGATATTATGGAAGACTTACATACGGGATTGACCGATACAAGTTGGGTAGCAACAATCTATGTTTTAGCAATGTCTGTATTTATTATTACTGTTTCAAAACTCGCTGATATCTACGGTAGAAAATTGGTTATGCTAATTGGTGTGGTAATATTTGGCATTTTCTCATTCGCCTGCATGATGGCTGATTCATTATTACTCTTAATTATTTTTCGGTTCTTCCAAGGAATTGGAGGTGCCATATTAACTCCAATTGTTCTCCCCATGGGAATTGAACTATTTGGGAAAGAGAATACCAGCCGTATTACCGCTATTATGGGGGCCTTCAGTGCCTTAGCTGCAGCAGGAGGACCAGTAATTGGTGGTTTAATTGTCCATTGGACAACATATCATTGGATTTTTGGTATTAATGTTCCAATCGCTATCTTTGCATTCTTGATGATTCTAGTGGGAACAAAAGAATCATACGATTTAACGATTTCAAAGAATATTGACTGGTTAGGTATGATTTTTCTTACTTGTACTTTAGGTGGACTTATATTTGGTTTATTAGAAGGTCACGAGTATGGTTGGGGTTCACAAACCATCATAGCTAGTTTTATTATTAGTGTTGTTGGCCTATTTTTCCTTTTTTTAACCGAAAGAAGAGTAAAATCACCTATCATTGACTTAAAATTATTCAAGGAAAGTACATTTACATCTTCAAGTCTTATTTATATGATTTTTGGATTTGCGATTATCGTACCTTCATTGATCTTAAACTATTTCTTGCAAAATGTTCGCAACTATTCTGCTTTGCATTCAGCATATCTTATTATTCCTACTTCTTTAGCTATCGTAGTAGGTATGCCGTTAGCAACTAAGATGTACCAAAAAATTAGCGCAAGATTGCTCATTAGTATCGGTTTAGTTATTACAGCAGGTGGATTATTTATGCTTAGTCTTGTTCAGTATAATACTTCGCAAAGCATCATCGCTTGTTGTAATGTAATTATTGGTTTAGGACTAGGATTTATGGCAATGTCCTTAACATCATCAGTAAAATATTTACCAATTAATAAGGCTGGAATTGGGTCAGGTATCGTTAACGCTTCTAGATATGTTGGACAGGCCATTGGTATGGCTCTCCTCGTTACCATTTTAAATAGTAATGTCAATATTGCTAAAACACAAATTAAGGAAACAGCGTATAACCAAATTGAAAAACGGGTTTTATCAACAGACGTAAAAAAAGTTGCTAAGAAGGAAATTGCAAAAAACTTCGATACGACTAAGAATAGTAATAGTATTTCAACCAAACAAAGTAATATGGTCGATACAATCAAAACAGCTGCTCAAAAAACAGATAATCTTCCAGAACCTAAAAAGGGGAGCAATTATAGAAAGATTTATGATGCAAATCAGTTATTGATCAATGGAGTTGAAACTGTTAGTTCAAGTGTCTCTCAGTTATCAAGCAGTTTAAAAACTATATCTGGAGGCCAAGCTAAAGTTGGTACAGCGATTAAATTATTAGCTCAAAAGGATGAATTATCATCTGCTCTTAAAGTAATTGTCAATGAAAAAAATGATCAGTTAAGCAGGGCATTTGATAATGTATTTATTGTAGGAGCAAGCGTTGTATTGATATGTACTCCGTCAGCTCTGATGACAGAAAAACGAAAAGTTGAATAACTAAATTATTTTATTATAGGAAAAGCCAGTCTAAACTGTAGGCTGGCTCTTTTATATAATTTAAATAGTAAATAAACAGATTCGAAACATAAAAAATCTTTTGTTCACTTATATTGTATTTTTAAGACGTAAAAATTTTTCTTTCAAACCTCCCAAACCTTTATTTGTCATTTACAATATTGGCAAAGGCTTCTTGGATGTCCTTATTATTGGTAGGGTACATGTAATACATATTTTCAGGATTTCCCTGATTTTGCATGGAAACTAGGACCACTGGTTGACCCTTATGGATGGTGAAATGGTAGAGAATCATGACAGAACCCGAATACCCGTAGCTGTCCACGATGAGATAGTCCGCTGTCCCTGTACCATCTTCGGAAAAGGCAACGTCTACCTTTTGTTGGTAGGTCATTGGGGCATTTTGTTCTGTCTTTTCACCTACAATGATGCGGTTATTTTTGGCAAAAGACATGGCACCAAAGAAATCATCACTTCCGTTAGGTGTTAGCCTTCTATAACTTTCTTGATTCATCTTGTGCCCAAACTCTACCATGTAACTAGCAAGCTTGGCGGCCTTATCACTATTCCAAAGGGCTGTCGTATTGGTCTGGCTGGATTGACCGGACTGGCTCTTGCTTTTCACTCTATAATACGATGTGTAAACGACTCCTGGCCCAGAAGACTCTGGAATTTGAACCAGACGATCTGTGTCTTTGACAGAATTGTCCGGAGATGGTGCCGCTTGGTTGGCTGGCACAGGCACAAAAGGATTGACCCCGTGTCCAGGACCATTATCCGCAAAATAAAACATAGGCTGACCGTTGAGATCTTTAACGACAGTCTTGCCATCAGTACTTCCTGTCTCTTCAGATTTTATGAGCCCTGACTTGGTAATGGTCACAACATGACCGCCGTCAGAAACCCAATCACCTTCGATACTTGAAAAATCACCATTTCGAATGGCTTCCACATCCATAGCAGGTGTTTTTGACTCCGATGAAGCACTCTGACTTTGAGAACTAGAGCTTGAAGATGAGTCAGACGCTTTGGAACTCGATTGTTTAGACTTGTCTGAGGAAGACGTTTGACCTGTTTGACTGCTTGACAAAGCTACCGCATGAGATGACGTCTGTTGCGCTTGTGAATGATGAGAATGCCAAGCAAAAATGGCACCACCACCAAGAAGCGTCATACAAGAAACTGCAAGGACTGACGCTGCCACCTTATGAGTCACAATAGACTGACTTAAGGTTTGCCAAATGCTTTTCTTAGATGCTAACATTAAGCGCTCTACTTCTGCTCGATTGGCCAAGAGACTGCCATTTTTTATCGCCTCGTCAACCTCTGTCATCTTTGGGTGACGTCCATAAATCTTTACAAAATAGGTTAACCATTCTTCTGCTTTCATCTCATCTCCTTTTTGAAGCGTAATACTTTTATTTTAGCATAAAACGGGGATTCTGGTTGACCGGTTAGAAAAGAAAAAAACTGCAAGCAAGCAGCTGCAGTCGATGTATAACCATGGTCCTTATTTCTGAGTATTGCCAAGTTTTTTAAAGTAAGTATAGCCCAGATAGAAAAAGAAAAGCGCTAAAAGAATAAAGAAACCCATGACGAGTTTGATCCCACCTAATTGATAGGCAATGTAAACAAAAGTATTAACCTTGAGCTGACCACCCGTTTTTTCCAATAGCGAAAGGCTCTGTGAGTAATAGTGACCAAGCCAAATAGCTCCTAACCCTAATAACGGATAAATAATGACACCCAAGATAGGGTTCTTTTTTAACAAATTATCTAACATACATCCCCCAATTTTTTAATGCTATAGTAATAGCTTACCAAAGAATGGCTAGAAAGGCAAAGTGACTTTTCATGGTACAAAAATTAAAAGGAACCAAGCCAAGAAGCTGGTTCCATTGAAATCTAAAAGACGACACGTGTTCCATGAACTTGCTCAAGACCAGGTATGGCAAGAAATTGGTCACGATTAGCCAGGGAGATACCACCACCGGCTAAAATCTCCAACTGACCTTCTGCTAGCCCAACCAAGTCTGCATAACGTTTCAAGCGTGATTCTAAATCAGTCTCGGGAGTTCCAGCACGGGTGAGCAGACGCGTCACACCGTTGTCCTTAAGCCACTGGATAGCACTAGACTGGTCTGCCTTAGGAATCTGGTCAAAGGCCATGTGCATGGTAACCTCTAAGCCTCGACTGGCATCTAGCAAGGTCTTTAGAGCTTCTGTATCGAGTTGATTTTCTGAAGTCAGAGCACCAAGTGCAAAGCCGTCAACACCCAAGTCACGCGCACACTTGATATCTTCTAGCATGATAGCCAATTCCTGCCGGCTATAGACAAAGTCGCCTCCTCGTGGACGGATCATCACAATCACTTTAGCCTGATAATCCTTGGCCAGCTCAACGGCTGCCTTTATGACACCATAAGAAGGCGTCGTGCCTCCAACAGCCAGATTATCACACAACTCCACGCGTTGAGCACCAGCTTCAAAGGCTTTTTCTAAGTTAGTGACATTCTCTGCACAAAATTCATAAATTGTCATACAGAACCTCCAATTAGTTGTAGTAGCAAGGGATTGACTATCAGTTTTTCTTTTTAGTTTTTTGATAAACCCATAACACTATAGCAAACGACAACAACTGCCATAGCAGTATTCTCACAATCTGCAAACTATCCACATCAGAATTAGAAACCACATGGACAAGATTTGAAGCAAGATTGTTGAAAAGATGATCTCCAAGTCCTAGCCACAAGGAACCAGTCATTTTGTAAAGTAAAGACCATTTGATACTCATCATTCCTGCTAGGATAACATAGCCAATCCCCATGGCAATAAGATTTAAGAGTGACGATTCTCCTTGAAGATAATCTCTTAAGGGCATTGCCAAGTGCCATATTCCAAATAGGAAGGCTATAAAGAATAGACTCTTGCGGTAAGAAATCCCTTCAAGAATTTTTGTGAAAAGGCCACGAAAAACTCCTTCTTCCATCCACACATTTATCAGGTTAAATAAGACACTTGCTAGGATAAATAAGATTCCTGCTTGAGATCCTTTTTCGTTTGTTAAGGAAAAACCACTGGCATAAAAGGATAAGTGAACATTGCCATGAAGAAAAAAGAGGGTAAAACTTTCAATGGCATATGCAAAGATGGAACACACTAAGCCAAAAAGTAGCCCCTTCCCTACACCACTCACGATTCCGTCAGAAGTGAAACCAATATCTTTCCATCTTAATTTACAAATTGAAAGGACTCCCCACAGTAGAAGAATTCCAAAAAGCTTATGTAGAAAATTCTCAGATAGGAAGGTTTCATCCGTCCTCATATAGAAGTATTCAATTAGCCTTGCTACTGAGCAGATAACAAATATAATTGAACAACTTAAAATGGGTTTCTTTATTAGTTGATTTAGCATATCTTCCTTTCAAATGAGTCTAATTTCAATATTTCACTCAGTCCAATTCCTTCTCTAGTTCTTTTAGAAAGGTGATTAAAAATTGATGGCGACTTTCTGCCATTTGTTTGGCAGTCTCCGTGTTCATTTCATCTTTTAAGAGGAGCAACTTGTCGTGGAAATGTTGGACGGTATCAGTAAGGGGTCTCCCTTTGTGGCCACCATAGGAAAAAGTTCGCGCAATTCCAACAGCTCCTATCGCATCCAGGCGGTCTGCATCCTGGACAATCTTGCCTTCTAACGATTCTGGATGTTTACCGCGATTTTTGCTGAAAGAAACAGCATTGATAACCCGACAAATCTGGTCGATTTGCTTTTTAGGAGCACCAATCTCTTCTAGAAACATGCGAGCATTCGCATTATTCTCTGTTTGAAACAATTTATAATCATCAGCATCGTGAAGAAGAGCTGACAAGCCCACTATCTCCAGATCACATGGACCTTCTGCTTGTGCGATTCTCATAGCATTGGTATAGACGCGAAGGGTATGCGCCACATCATGGCCATCCGCTCGATCAGCAAATAAGGTTTTAACATACTGCTTAGCAGCAAGAATTCGTTCTTCGATCATCGTTCTTGTCCTTTGGTATAATCTGTGCACAGTTCTAGCTATTCATTTGAACTAGTAATGGAGAGGTGCAGTTTACTTAAAAACCACCTCTCAGTGGTTACTACTTCTTCTTTTGTGGAAAAAGCGGAAGACCAAGTTTGGCAATCTTTTCCGCTGGGGTCTTCATGCCATCCTTGACCCATTTGGAAATCACTGAGACAATAGCTGAGCTCCAAAAGGAATTGAGGTAACTACCGGCACCATTTGATGAGCTACCATTTCGTTTTTCCAAAAAATCATAAACTGCCTTGGTCAATACTTGCTCAAAATTATAATCAATGGCAAGACTGATGATTTTGGCTTCTTTTTTGACTTCCTTAAGGAGATAAACCCAGACTTGGTAAAGATCCGTCTTGAGATTATACCCATCTAAAGATTTGGTTATCTTTGCAATACTAGACTCAAAAATGGACTTCAAAATCTCTTCCTTGGAACCATAATTGCGATAAAAGGCAGCTCGGGATACACCTGCACGCTCAACCAGTTCCGATATGGTAATCTTTTTAAAGTCTTTTTTCTCCAACAATTGCAGGAGAGAAATTTCGATGGATTCTCGTGTAATTGCCTTGTTTTCTTGGTTAAATCGTTTCAGATTTTCCAAGGATTTCTCTGAGATTTTTCTTTCTGCCATAACATTCACTTTCTATCTGTCACACCTGATGAGATCTACTATGATAGCAATGCACTTCATGATAAAATTGTAAAAGAAGACAAAACACTTGTCAATGTACATTATGCAGATATGAGGTATAAACCTATGAAATGGAAAATTATTGCGGATTCAGGTTGCGACTACCGTTCTTTAGACAATCTAGCACCAGATACGGAGTTTGTCAGTGTTCCTTTGACTATCCAAGTGGGCGAAACCATTTACAGGGATGATGCCCAACTCAATATTGATCAAATGATGGAGGAGATGTATGCAACTACAACTGCTTCCAAATCTGCTTGTCCAAGTCCTGATGACTACATGAAGTCCTTTGAAGGGGCGGACAATATCGTCGTCGTGACAATCACTGGAACCCTTTCTGGTAGCTATAATAGTGCTGAAATCGCTAAGAAAATTTATCTGGAAGAGCATCCTGATACCAAGATTCACGTGATTGATAGCCTGTCAGCTGGTGGCGAGGTCGACCTGCTCGTTCGTAAGCTCAATTACTTAGTCGCTGAAGGCCTTGATTTTGACCAAGTCCTTGATGCCATCACAGCTTACCAAGCCAAGACTAAGTTGCTCTTTGTTTTAGCCAAAGTTGATAATTTGGTGAAGAATGGTCGTCTAAGCAAACTGGTTGGCACCGTTGTTGGACTTCTCAATATCCGTATGGTCGGTGAAGCTAGTAAGACTGGTACCCTTGAGTTACTTCAAAAAGCTCGTGGCCAAAAGAAAGCTATCAAAGCTGCCTTTGATGAACTGATTAAGGCCGGTTATACAGGTGGACATATTACGATTGCCCACCGCAACAATGACAAATTTATTGAGCAATTCTCTGCATTGATTCGTGAAAAATTTACCCAAGCAAGCATCGAAGTCCTTCCTACTTCTGGACTTTGTAGTTTTTATGCCGAAGAAGGCGGACTCCTTATGGGGTATGAAATTTAAGAAAATATCGAAAAGAGGCTGGACTAGATGTTCGGTCTTTTTAAAATTAAATGATGTTATTAGATAATCAGTAGAATAAAATTTTATAACTAAAGATGCTCTCTTTTTCTTCGCGATAATCTAGCGTAATCGCTTTCATTATTCCCATCAACTATGGTAAGATGGAAGTGACGCATTAGTGTCATATTCTTATAATTTTAAATCCCCTTATTAAACATGGAGATGCTTTATGAAACAGAAACATTCACATTTTCTAATCCCTGGAATCCTTCTTCTAGGAATCGTTTTGCGGGCTCCGTTCACAACCTTGTCAACTGTCTTATCAGACATTGCTTCTGGTCTAGGCGTTGAGGTCAGTTCTCTCGGTCTCTTGACAAGTCTGCCTCTCTTGACCTTTGCCATATTCTCGCCATTTGCGGCCAGCTGGGCCAAACGCTTTGGTATCGAAAGACTCTTCCTCGGTGTTTTAATTGTGATGACTCTTGGTTCTGCTCTGCGTACTGTCAATCTCCCTCTTCTTTATGTGGGAACGCTTTTAGTCGGAGCTGGAATAGCCTTTATCAACGTCCTTCTCCCAAGCCTAATTCAGGCTAATGAGCCAAATCAGTTAGGATTCTTAACCACACTCTACATTACAGCCATGGGCTTGTCCACAGCTGTGGCTTCATCGGTAGCCGTTCCAATCACTAAGGCAACCTCATGGCAAGGCTTAGTCTGGGTATTGACAGCAGTCTGTGCCTTGGCTCTTGTAGTTTGGCTTCCTAATGTCCGTCACAATCATTATTTAGAACAAGATACTTCTACTAGCGAAAACTCAGGCAGTTGGTATAAGAGCGGCAAAGTCTGGGCCATCATGATTTTCGGTGGATTACAGTCACTCTTCTTCTATACCACTATCACTTGGCTTCCAACAATGGCCACTCAAGCTGGTGTCGGCGAAGCCAATGCCGGAATTCTAGCTTCCGTTTTCACACTGACGAGTATTCCATTCTCTATGATTGTTCCTAGCCTAATCACTAAACTTTCTAATCGTAACCGCCATTTGATGCTAGTGATTACCGTCCTAGCAGGATTCATCGGAGTTGCCATGCTTCTAGTAAATACAGACAGCTTTGTGTATTGGTTGGTCCTTAACCTCTTAATCGGAAGTTCTGCTAGTGTCCTATTCCCTTACATGATGGTTGCCTTTTCAATGAAGGCTAGCACCCCTGAAAAAACAGCCCAACTATCAGGTTTAGCCCAAACCGGAGGCTATATCTTTGCGGCCCTTGGACCAGTCTTATTTGGTTCAAGTAAACAACTCTTCCACTATTGGACCCCTGCTGTTTTAATTCTTCTCGTCTTGACCCTAATCATGGGAATAGCCCTCTATAAAGTTGAAAAAACAGATGTTATTTTGTAAGTGAAAAAAATATAAGAAAATGCCCCACAAGTTGTAGCTTGTGGGGTGTTATTTTGCGTGCGGCGAATGAATGCAACTTTTAAATACAAAGGTCGGAGTATTCGTATTTGTCTTTCGACAAGTTCCCTTAACCACAGAACCCTATTTCTCTAGCCAAAAGAACGATTGCTTTAACATCTCTTTTGCTTGACCAATAATACACGGTCCATGCGAAATAATAATATTCTTAGGTTCCCATTTCTTTATTTTGTGATAACTTCTCAAAGCTTGTTTTTTACCAAATAAGAAACTCATTCTTAAATCTCTTGGTGTTTTACCATTTGGATAGTGATTATCGCCTATTTTAAACAGTAGCTTTTCAAAAATCGATACATTCTCAGTTTCTATGTTTTCAATAAGATCCGTTAAAATCAGAGTTGAACTTTCATTATGGAAAAAAACAACCTCTTTTACATAAAGACTTCCCTCAAATGTTGTAAAAAGAATTTCTTCGTTCCAATTGGCCTTGCTTAATTCCTGACCATAATCCAAACTCATTCCCGATTTTCTTGCACGCTTTTGAACACCACTAGCTAGCCAAACTTTTGCTTCAGGAAATAGTTGATGCCATTCATCTATATAACTATAATGTAAGACATTGGGTGCAATAAGGTGTTTTACCTCACCTAATTGCTTGATTTCAAAAAGTAAATTGTCACTAGGCTTAATCGGTGAATGCACCCAAAGACCACCATTCTGCAGACGGATAACTGTCATTCTAGTTGAAAAAGGCACTTTGAAGAGTTTGAAATTCATCAGTACTTCTTCCCCATCTACAATCCAGAGGTTATCTGCTATCTTTTTTAAGGAATTGAGAGGACTATATTTTTTGACTTCCATGAAACTCTGCTTTCTAAATTAATAAAGTATAATCAATCGTTATTCTCCAAAAATGGAACAACCAAGTCAATCCACTCTTGAGGTAGGTAGGCTGATAAATAGCCATGATTATAGCCCTTTGCTTCACACAAGATAGTGTTGGGATGCATCTGCTGAAATAATCTAGCTGATTCCTTAACACATTTCAATTCTTTTTCACCATAAATATAGAGAACCTGCGCCTTACTAGCAGAAATCTTGTCCTTCAACTTGTAGTCGCCCATATAGGTTTTGTAAATGGTCACTAATGTTTTGATAGGCGTCCTTGGCAGATCCTCCAAATAATAAGCTTTTATTTCCTCTGGATAAGCCAGTTTAGGATAGAGTTTGTTCATCATGCTTAACTGAAGTTTACAAGAGAATTTATTGAACATCAATTTACCAAATAGAGACACTAGAAAGATGCTGATTTTAGCTAACCTTGATTGAGGAATACAGAGGCTTCCGTCTATGATGGCCTTCTCAGCAATTTCACTGTCTAAAGACAAAAGCTCCATGGCAATTTGACCACCAAGTGAAACACCACCGATTGCTAACAATTTCCCACCACAGTTTGCTTTGATATAGTCTAGAATCTCCAAAGCAGAATCTTCAGTAGAAACATAATCAAGTTGATATTCCTCGCCGTGGCCATTCAAAGTGGGTAGAATAACACGGTATTCTTCTGACAAGATTCGTGCTTGACGAAGATAATTCCACCAAGAACTGCCACCACCATGTATCAGTAAGATAGAAGGCAAATTCTTATCCCCAAATTCATGGAATTTCATGTTTAGACTCCTTACTTTAGGACTTTCACTTGCTAAATCCTTGTTTAATCAGCTCGTAGAAGCAAAGCTACACACTCCACGTGTCCTGCTTCATGTAATTGAACACTAGTTTCCTTGAACTCTTTGGTATATTTTTGGCTCATTTGGACATCTCCTTTGGTTAGATACTATTCTACCAAAACGTGTCCATAAAATCATACTAACATCAGTTCACTTACTTTGACAAAGTGGAGGTATCTATCCTCAAGACCCTCAATGCATTCCATACTGCTAGTAGCGTTACACCAACATCTGCAAAGATGGCCTCCCACATATTAGAAATTCCCAATCCACTTAGAACCAAGAAAATTAGTTTAACTACAATAGCCAAGGTCATGTTTTGTTGGGCTATTCTGACTGTCTTTTTTGCCAGTCGAATGACTTGAGGAAGTTTTCCAAGGTCATCATCCATCAGTACAACATCTGCTGATTCAATGGCTGCGTCCGAACCTAGCCCTCCCATAGCAATACCAACATCTGCCCTAGCAAGAACCGGTGCATCATTCACCCCATCTCCAACAAAGGCAACAGCCTGCTGAGACTGAGTCAGAATTTCCTCAAATGTACTCACCTTATCCTGAGGCAAGCAATCTCCAAATGCATCATTAAAGGCAAATTGCTGTGCAAATTCATCAACCACTGCCTGACGATCGCCTGAAAGGAGAACCGTCTTTTTAATTCCGACTGCCTGTAAATCCTTCAAGGCCTCGATGCTCGTCTCCTTCACTTGGTCTGTGATAAGGAAATAGCCTAGAAAATGACTGTCCTCTGCCAAATAGAGAACTGTTCCTGTGCTGTCAATAGCTGGATAAGCAATCCCTTGAACTTCCATTAATCTAGCATTCCCAAGATAGAGCTGTCTGCCATCTACCCTACCGGACATGCCCTGCCCTGGTAGCTCGGTAATCTGACTCACCCTATTCTCGTCCACTTCCTGTCCATAGGCTGTTCGAATAGAGTTTGCGATTGGATGATTGGAATAGCTTTCCAGATGGGCAGCGAGGTACAGAATATCATCCTCGACACCTTCTGCGTTGACAACGGTATCCACCGCAAAGATACCTTTTGTAATTGTCCCCGTCTTATCAAATACGACCGTATCCAACTTGGCAAGAGCCTCTAAATAATTCCCACCTTTCACTAAGACACCTAATTTAGATGCTCCCCCTAGCCCGCCAAAGAAACTCATTGGTACCGAAACCGCAAGAGCACAAGGGCAAGAAATGACTAAAAAGGTAAGTGCCCGATAAAGCCAAGTCGACCACTCCCCTAAACCAAGCAAGGGAGGCAGGCTTGCAAGCAGAAAAGCGATTCCGACAACCACTGGTGTATACACACGCGAAAAACGTGTGATCATCCGTTCCGTCTCCGCTTTTTTATTGCTTGCATTTTCAACTAATTCCAAAATTTTGTTGACCGTTGATTGCGAAAAAGTCTTACTCACTTCAATTACCAATGGACTAGTCAAATTGATCACACCACTTGTAATGTCCTCACCAACGCCAATTTCCCTAGGCAGTGATTCTCCTGTCAAGGCTGACGTATCCAGAATAGAACGACCTTCTCTGACCAGACCATCTAGGGGCACCTTCTCCCCAGGCTTAACTAAAATATGGTCCGCAACCCTTACTGTTTCAGGGTCTACTTGAACGGTTTCTCCCCCCTCTAGTCTCCAAGCCTTATCCGACCGAATATCCATCAATCGTGCAATGGACTGACGAGATTGAGAGGTGGCCTTATCTTGGAAATACTCCCCAATCTGATAAAAAAGCATGACGGCTACTGCCTCTGGAAATTCTCCCAAGAGAAAGGCTCCTAAGGTCGCGATACTCATCAAAAAGTTTTCATCAAAAAGATTACCACGTTGAATATTTTGAACCATCTTGATAAGAACCTTATGGCCGATAATGATATATAGGGTCAGATAATAGACCAGACGAATCCAGAAATACTCCTCTGGCAGGAAAAAGCCGAAGGCAAATAGAATCATAACAGCAAGTAGCAGCTCTTTCGCCCAATCTCGTTTTTCTGGAAGTGCCTCTTCCTTTTTCTCACTGATAACTTCGATTCCAGGTTCAATAGCATCCACCAAGTCAATAATTTCCTTATCTATCCCATCTTCGCTTTTTGTTTCCAAAATCAGCTTTTGAGCTATCAGATTGACAGTGGCAGATTCTACCTGCTCCAATTGATTGACAGCACGTTCAATCTTAGCAGCACAATTGCCACAGTCAATTCCTCGAAGTTCATACTCTTTCTTCATGTTTTTCCTCTTTCAAATGTTTCAGTGTCAAAGACAAGACTGCTGCGACATGATCGTCCGCAAGTTCATAATAGGTCATCCTTCCTTTTTTCTCCCCCTTGACCAATTGGCAGTCCCGCAGATAGCGTAGTTGGTGAGAAATAGCAGACTTGGTCATCTGTAACGCAATCGCTAAGTCTCCGACACAAATTGGATTTTGCCGTACTGCTTGTAAAATCCGCAAACGAGTTGGGTCAGAAATCGCCTTAAAAAAATTGGACATATTTAGCAATGTAACGGTATCAAACTCCGTCTCATGGACCCCTTGAATTAAATCTGGATTACAAGCTGTTAAACACTGTGACATATTTTCTATTCCTCCTATACTAAAGTTGTATCAAGTAACATCATGATTAGAAATCCGGCCATAACCCCACCTGTCGCAATATCGGTATTCTTGTGCTCTTGAGCACCTGGCACAAGTTCTTCCACTGCAACATAAATCATGGCTCCCGCCGCAAATAAGAGAGCATAAGGTAGTAGCTGGGTCATAGACATAACAGCATAGGCCCCTAAAACAGCTGCAATCGACTCAACAATCGCTGACATGGCGCCATAGTAGAAAGCTGATTTCCTACTTCGCCCTTCTACCCGTAGTGGCAAGGACAAGGCAGAGCCTTCTCGAATATTTTGGATGTCAATTCCCAAGGCCAATCCAAGGGCACTCATTCACGTAAAGGAAAGTCTAGTTGCGAGATTTGCCACACTAGCAAATGCCACACCAACTGCTAAGCCCTCTGGTATATTATGAAACACTACCGCCAGATAAAGCAGCATGGTCTTTGATAAGGGTCTTTTGGGATTCAAAATCCCTTCCTTATCACTCATCTGATGATTCAAATGCAGGTCGGGAACCAAATAATTAATAAAGCGGATAAATAAGCCCCCGACAATAGAACCAACAGCCGTCGTCAACCAGTAAAATCTGTTCGTAGCTATTGACTGGCTATAGTCCAAAGAAGGGACAAGCAAAGGCCAGACTGCCGCTGCCGTCATAATGCCCGCTGCCAAGCCCATCATCATATCCATGAATTTTTGATGAATGGTTTTGACAAAAAAGACCAAACTAGCACCGATAAGGGTACAAAACCAGTTGAATAAGCCAGCTAATAAAGCTTGCATTACTGGTGATAGAGAAGAAAAATTACATCTCATACCTCAATAATCGATGATTCAGTTGAACAACCACTCAACTATTATCATTATAGTTGAACACTCGCTCAATTGTCAAGGAAGAAAGTAAAAAAGCTATGAGAAATCCCCATAACTTTGTAAATTATTGAAGCAATCTCGTGTTCTTAGAGAATATCACAATGCCATAAAAAGCCCAAAGGACTATTTGGAATTATCATATCATATAACGCTTCGACACAATTTAACGATTACTATATTGAGAAACAAACTTTACTCCTCAAGAAAGTTAGATGTTCCCAATGCTATCCGTAAGAGTACTTAAAACCTTGAAACATACTGATTTCAAGGTTTTTATAACGTGTTATTGTATCACCTAATTTCTACTGATTTCCATAGATCAAACCTTTCGTGATTTTTTCATATAGGTGGGTACGTTTCTATTCCCTCAAACTCCTTGTCAATGGAAATAAAAACGTACCCACAGTGTAAATGGAAATAGAATTTGAGAATTCCTAACTATCACTTCCACTCACTCCAAAAATTACTTACTCTAATACTTCCCCACCATAAAGCAAAAAGCCTTGCAATCAAGGCTTTTCATTATCCCTTTCGTTCAAAGGTTCTAGGCTTTTACGAGCAAAGCTACACACTCCACGTGGTGCGTTTGCGGAAATAAATCAACCGGTTGTACTTTCTTCAATTCATATCCCAATTCTTGGTAGAGTTTGATATCACGCGCCATTGTTGCTGGGTTACATGAGACATAGGTAATCTTCTCAGGTTGCATGGCGACGCTGGCTTTGATGAAGCTTTCCGTCAAGCCCTTGCGTGGTGGATCTACAATGATGACGTCTGGTTTGATGCCATCCTTGCTCCATTTGGCCATGGCATTCTCAGCTGAATCAGCCACATAGTGGGCATTGGTAATGCCGTTACGTTCTGCATTTTTCTTGGCATCTTCAACGGCTGTTTCGATAACTTCAACGCCGTAGACTTCCTTGACCTGTTTGGCAAATGACAAACCGATTGTCCCGATTCCTGAATAGGCATCAATAACAATGCTATCACTGGTTAGATCTGAGAAGTCAATAGCCGTTTGATAGAGTTTTTCAGCCATCTCGGTATTAACCTGATAGAAAGACTGGGCAGAAATCTCATAGTCATTGCCCAACATCTTATCGGTGATGGTGTCTTGACCATAAAGGGTGCGAAAATCCTTACCAAAGATAGCATTAGTGTTCTTATCGTTGATGTTTTGAATGATTGAAACGACACTTGGGTAGGCTTCCGTAATCTTAGCAATGACTTGGTCAATACGGAAAACTTTTGGTCTGGTCGTTACAAAGACCAACATCATCTGACCTGAATAATGACCACGACGAACTACCAGATGACGAATCAAACCTGTCTGCTCCTTCTCATCATAAGGTTTGAGGTCGTAGCGACGAAGTAGGTCACGGACAAAGACGATGAGTTTATCAATCTCCTTGTCTTGGATAAGGAAATCCTCGATTGGAATCAAGTCGTGCGAATTCTTGCGGTAGAAGCCTGTTTCAAGCTGACCTTTAACACGGCGAACGGGCACCTGCGCCTTATTACGGTAGGCATAAGGTGTTTCCATACCTAGTGTTTCAGCGACTTCTACGTCCGAGATACCGGCTGTTTTATAGAGGTTATCGACGACTTGTTTACGCTTGAACTTAAGTTGCTCCTCGTAAGTCATATGTCCAAAATCAGCAATCCCTGAACGGAGATAGGTCGCATCAATGTCTTGATTACGGTTTGGTGAAAGGGTCACATACTCCTCAACCTTACCAAAGCCGATATTTTTCTTGAGCTTAAGCACGCGCATCTTGATGACTTCACCTGGTAGGGCGTTATCCACAAAAAAGACAAAGCCATCTACCTTAGCGACACCCGCTCCTTCATGCGTCAAATCGACAATTTCAACTTCTACAATATCGTTTTTATTTAACATAATTCAACTTTCTTTACTCTGATAGGCCTCTAAGGTTTCCTAAAAAGCCACTTGCTACCCTCCATTATAGCACATATAAATCAAATTTATGGCTGGCCATAAATATTATAGATTTTTCAGAAAAGTCATACAGTGCTATCATAGGTCCATGACAAAAAATTAAACGACTCAGCCGCTTGGCTAGATGTCGTTTCTATCTAAAGGAGAATAATCATGCCAGATATTACCATTCATACAATCGAAACTGCACCGGAAGAAGTCAAAGACGTCCTTCAAACAGTCAAAGATGCCAATGGGGGATACATTCCAAACTTGATTGGTCTCCTTGCTAATGCGCCAACTGCGCTTGAAACTTACCGTACTGTCGGTGAAATCAACCGTCGCAATTCATTGACACCAACTGAACGAGAGGTTGTTCAAATTACAGCTGCTGTTACTAATGGTTGTGCCTTCTGTGTGGCAGGTCATACAGCCTTTTCAATCAAGCAAATCCAAATGACACCTCAACTTTTGGAAGCCCTTCGTAACCGTACACCAATCGAAGACGATCCGAAACTTGATACCCTCGCTAAATTCACTATTGCCGTGATTAATACCAAGGGTGCTGTTGGTGACGAAGCCTACAATGACTTCTTGGAAGCTGGCTACACTGCACAAAATGCCCTTGACGTTATCTTGGGTGTCAGCCTTGCAAGCTTGTGTAACTACGCTAACAATCTCGCACAAACACCGATTAACCCTGAACTTCAAGAATTCGCTTAATGCAAAGATAAACTGATAAAGATAAACTAGAGGAGGACCTAAGCCTATGTCACATTTTTCAAAAGAATTCCTTACTTGGTTGGACACCAACGCTGACCATATTGACCAAGAGTCTGGACCAATTGCGGACCAACTTCTTGAAAAAATTGCTGAAAACGACGTCTTTAAAATCGGCGTACCTGCTGAGTTTGATGGCCTAGGTGGTGGTCCTACTCAAGTTGTTGATGTGCTTAACGAATTGGCACAACATTCTTTGACAGCTTCCTTTATTTCTTGGGGACACCGTACTTTCATCGAGTATATCCTAGCTAGCGACAATGCTTATCCTCGTGAAACATGGTTGAAAGAATTGTATACTGGTGAGCGTGCTGGTGGAACTGGCTTGTCTAATGCAGTCAAATTCTTGTCTGATATTGAAGAATTGAATGTTACTATCAGCCAAGAAGGTGATGACTACTATCTCGATGGTCGTTTGCCTTGGGTGACTAACCTTCGTTCTGATAAATTCGCTGCTCTCTTTGCTGCTGACTTTAAAGACGGTAGCCAACCTTGGATTATCACCATTCCATCTGAAGCTGAGGGCCTCAGCCGTTCTGAAGATTTGGAATTTGTTTCCCTTCAGGGTGCTAACACTGCCTCTCTTACTTTTGATCACGTTAAGTTAGATCCTAATTGGGTCCTTTCAAGAGAAGGTACAGACTATATTGCCAAAACACGTCCGAACTTCCTTGGTTTCCAGTTTGGTCTTGCCTTTGGTTTGGCACAACGTTCTCTTGATGAGGTTGAAGCTAGTCTAAACAGTAACCGTAGCGTTCTTCGTGAGGAATTTGAAGCAACACGTGGAAATCTTCTTGCTATTCAAGACCAACTCTTTGCGGGTCTTAATGATGCTAATTATTTCATTGAAAAACCACGTGAACTTTTCCAATTGCGTATCGATATTGTCGACGTCGTAGCCAACAGCCTGCTCCTCGAACTTCAGGCTAGTGGTGGTCGTGGCTATTTGAAAGAATCAGAGTCAAGCTTTATCCGTCGTTGGAATGAAGGCGTCTTCCTTCCAATTGTATCTCCGAGTGCGGTACAGCTTCGTCACATTCTTGCAGCTAGCTAGAAAGGTCGGTAGACCAATGAAGGTATTTTTTAAGAAAATTCCCTTGGCCCTATCTAGTCTAGTTCTTGCCCTCTTTAGTTTATCCAATCAAATAAACCACTATGCCCTGATTGCTCAGGGCATTTGGTTTCTGGCAAGTATAGGTTTTATGCTTATACTAGGACGCTTGATTCTTGGCTTTGAACAAGTAAGGGAAGATTTGCACAATCCAGTCATTGCTTCGGCCTTTGCTAGCTACTTTATGGCTGCCTTTCTCTTTGCCAGCCGCCTTCCACTAGCTCAAATAGGCTTAAGTGTGACTTGGGTTGGGCTCCTTGGACTTTATATTGCCTATATTATTTTTTTCAGTCTGCGTTTTATGCGCCCACTATCTTTGAACCAAGTCTTTCCAAGCTGGTTCGTGATCTACGTTGGACCTGCTATCAGTCTTGTGACAGTACCAGCTAGTGTTCCAACTAGCATCAAGGGACTTATTCTGGGAGTAACGGCATTAGCGACTCTGGCCCTCTTTCCACTTGTTTTGTGGAGAATGAGACAGATAGCCATCCCTCACCTCTATCGACCTATACTTGCCATTTTAGCAGCACCTCTGGCCCTTCTCATTACCAGCTCAATCAAGAGTAATCAAAGACCTGCAACTATTATTTTACTTGCCCTACTCTTATTCTCGCAAGCATTCTTTTTCTATGCTCTTGATCTCTTCGTAAAACTGGTTAGAAAAGGCTTTATGCCACTTTTTGCAGCTTTTAGCTTTCCCTTGGTCAATAGTGTCAATGCTTTTAAGGCAGCCACTACCAGTCTTGGACTAGTCAATCCAGCTACCCAATTAGTTTATAAGGTAGAGTTCGTCTTCGTTCTTGGCATCATGACCTATTTGCTCTATCATTTTCTAAAACTCTTATACAAGGCGATTATACAAGCTCTTAATACCAAAAAACAAGCAGGTTCAGTGTGAACCTGCTTGTTTTCTTATCTAAATCCTAGTTCTTTTAATTTTGACTGATAGTTATCAAAATCAATTTCAATTCCTTGACCGCCATACAAATCATAACTGTCAATCCAATCACCATCCGAAGGAATGGTTTGCGAATTGATCCCTTTTTTGAAACTACCAGCATTTGACAGTCCCAAATCCAACATATCCGTCATACTCATATTGGTTGAGGTCAGTGAGTAAACCTTCCCCAAAGCCTCAGGTCCATTGAAGAGATTAAGTGGATTCTTAAGCTGCTTCATAACGGCCTGCATCACTTGTTGCTGGCGTTTGGTACGGCCATAATCTCCCTCGTCATCCTTACGGAAACGAGCATAATTCAGAAGGGTGCGACCATCCATATCCTGCTTACCAACTTTAATGGTTTGATTTGGCACATGACCATTCTTGTCCATCTTCAAATCATCTGGAACTTGTACTGATGACACTTTTTTACCATCAATGGTCGCAAACTTCGCATTAATTTCCACACCATTCGGGAAGAGGGTATCGACCCCTGTCGCAAAGGTTTCAAAGTCAACCATGGCATAGTACTTAATATCAATGTCAAAGTTTCGTTTGAGGGTCTCACGCATGAGTTCTGCCCCTTGATGATTATTTTGCTCACCAATATTGAAAGCCGTATTAAGTTTCAAGTCCTGAGAATAGTCGGTTTCTGAAGCCCCCTTGATATTGACCAAGGTATCTCGCATAAAGCTAACCATCTTAATCTTACCTTCTTTATTGCCCACATTGACAACCATGATGGAGTCCGTTCTGGCATCGGTAGAGTCTTGGCTAACTCGCTGGTCAGAACCCAGAATAAGGATATTAACCCCATCCTTGGTATCCTTACCATTAAAGGTCTCAACTACAGCAGGCTGATAGGATTTACCATTATTACCTGCAGCAGAAAGGTCTGTTCCCTTGTAAAATTGATAGGCCATGGCTATCACTAAGAACACAACTCCAAGACTCAAGCAACTAAGCACCAGCTTAACAACTTTCTTGAGCCTTCTCTTTTTCTTTGGTCGCTTCTTCTTGGCTACTTGCGACTTGGACCTTGGAGCCGACGTTGTTGAAGGAGTTGCTTGCCTTTGAACCTTTTTACGTTTAGGTTTACTTTGAGCGACTTCCTCCCGATAGACGGGCAAACCTTCCTCAGTTAGCTGATTGACAGACTCATAATCACGTTCTTGATAGTAGTCAGAACGATTGTCATAAGGCTGGCGCCATGCTGCTTGATAGTCCTCTATTTGCGCTTGATACCGCCGCTCAGCTTCATAGGCATCCAACTTTCCTTGAAGATAATTGAATTCTGAGGCCTGCTGTCCATTCAGGTGAGCAAGATTTTTTAAAAGATAGCTGTAACGTAACCGTTCATGATGCGTAAACGGTCCATTGTTAGATTTGGTCATAAGATTTCCCTTTAAATTTCATAGACTTGGTAAGCACCCAAGATTTTATATCCAATTCCAACTGCAGTCAGCTCTTCAAGAGCGAACTGAGCCAACTTTTCCTTTGTATAATCACAGTCAATAATAAAGAAATACTCGCCAAGTACCGTCTTCAAAGGACGACTTTCTATCTTGGTCAAGTCAATGCCTCGCCAGGCAAAGGTCGATAAGGCCTTGTAAAGTGCCCCTGGCATATTGTCAGGCAGGGTCAAGGCCAGCGTTAATTTGCAATCAATCTGATTGAGCGGAATCTCAGGAACGGTGTTCCCCAACACCCAAAAGCGGGTATAATTCTTTTCAATCTCCTGAATATCCTTAGCCAAGATTTGAAGACCGTATTCCTTAGCAGCTGCATGCGGAGCGATGGCCGCATATGGCTGATCTGGATTATCAGCGACAAAACGCGCCGCAAAGGCTGTACTGGCTGTTGTCTCAATCTTGGCATGTGGAAAATGCTGTTTAATATACTTTTTCCCTTGGGCAATAGCCTGTGGGTGTGAGAAGATTTTCTCAATTTTCTCATGATGTTTCGTCGCCATCAACTGCTGCTTGATGGGCTGAACAATCTCTGCCACAGCACGAATATCGGCCTGATGGAAGAGATAGTCTAAACTCTCATGAACAGAGCCCTCAATGGAATTTTCCACCGGAATGACCGCATAATCCACACGTCCCTCTTCATAAGACTTGATAACCTCGGTAATGGTACCTAGAGAAACCAATTCTGCCTCAGGAAAAGCCTTTAAGGCTGCATTATGCGTAAACGACCCACTAGGGCCCAAATAACCTACATACATTTGATAAACCTTGCTACTTCTTCTGGCGTTCGGTTATCAACTGTGACAACCAAATCTGCTAAATCTTGATAGAGTGCCATTCGACCGTCATAAATAGCCTTAAAATCCTCTTTGGAATGATTGAGAAAGAGTGGGCGCTGATTCTTGGTATCCTTTTCAATGCGATCATAGACCACATCGAAAGAAGCATGGAGCCAAACGTTATGCTTACGATTTTTCGTCAAGAGCTGACGATTGCGCTCCGTCACAACGACACCACCTCCAGTAGAGATGATGACGTCATCTCCCTCTTGAAGGAGTTCCTCCAAAGTCTCAGACTCAATCTGACGAAAGGCTGCTTCACCTTCTTTTGCAAAAAAATCAGCAATAGACATGCCGATTTTCTCCTCGATGACCTGATCCATATCCACGAAACGACCATCCAGGTATGGGGCTACGGAACTCTTACCAACTCCCATAAAGCCCAATAAAACCTTAGCCATGGAGCAATCCTTCCAAGTCACTAAAGAAGCTTGGGTAACTTGTATTGATAGCTTCCGCACGTTGCAAGTCAACCTCACCATCTTGAACCAAAAGGGCAGCAATAGCTGTCATCATACCAATACGGTGGTCACCCAAGGTATTAACCTCTGCCCCATGAAGAGCCGTCTTACCAGTGATAATCATACCATCCTCAGTTGGTACAATATCAGCACCCATAGCATTCAAGGCATCCGCTACCACCTTAATACGGTCAGTCTCTTTGATTTTAAGTTCTTCAGCATCACGAATCACAGTCTTACCTTGGGCTTGTGTCGCCAAGAGTGTGATAATTGGAAGTTCATCAATCAAACGTGGAATGATATCTCCACCAATTTCAGTTCCTTTAAGTTCTGAAGTTTCAACCGTAATGGTCGCAGATTTAGCAACCTGGTCAATATCTGAAAGGGTAATCTTACCCCCCATGTCTTTGATCACATCAATGATACCCGTACGCGTCTCATTGATACCAACATTTTCCAAGACAATCTTAGAGTTAGGTACCACAAGCCCTGCTACCAACCAAAAGGCAGCTGAAGAAATGTCACCTGGAACCACAACTTCTTGAGCAGTGAAAGTTTGGCCACCAGAAATACGAATTTCCTTGCCATCTACCTGAAGCTGACCACCAAACTGCTGAATCATATCTTCCGTATGATTACGTGTTTTTTCCTTCTCGATGATAACAGATTCGCCATCAGCTTGAAGAGCTGCAAAAATAAGGGCAGATTTAACCTGAGCAGAGGCCACAGGCAATTGGTAATGAATAGGGTTAAGAGACTTGCTACCATGCATTTTCAAAGGTGGCAAATCGCGATCCGTCTGACCTGATACCTCTACACCCATCTGACGCAAGGGAATGGTCACACGGTCCATAGGGCGTTTTGAAAGGGAATCATCCCCAAACATCTCTACATCGAAATCTTGACCAGCGAGCACACCTGAAATCAAGCGAATGGATGTTCCAGAGTTACCCATGTCCAATTTGTTTTGAGGAGCCTTGAGACCATCAAAACCAACACCGTGAATGCGAACCACATCACCGTCATCCTCGATAGTCACACCCAGATCACGAAAGACCTGCATGGTTGAGAGGACATCCTCACCTCGTAAAATATCACGAACAGTTGTCACACCTTTAGCAAGACTTCCGAACATAATCGAACGGTGACTGATTGACTTGTCACCAGGGATACGCAAGCTGCCATGAAGACCTTGTGCCTTGGTTTCTAGTTTCATAGGTTACTCCTGAAAAATTTATAGTTGCTCTCATTATACCATAATTTAAAGCCCAACCATAGACTGAATTGTCAAAATATTCACTCTCTAGTATTAGTATACTTTTCTCTTAGAAAGGCAACTGCCTCTTGAACACGGTTACGAATTAAGTTAGCAGACTCCTCCAAGAGACGATTTTCCTCAGCCGACAAAGACAAGTGAACAGGTGCAGCCACCCCTTGACGCCCTAAAATAACTGGATAGCCAAGATAGGTCTGATAGGCTGCTTGATAGCTAGATACCGCCACTTCTTCTTGAGCATCAGAAAGGATAATAGATACCAAACGAAGAGCCGCACTGGCAATGCCGTATGAAGTATAGCCCTTACCATAAAAGACCTTGTGGCCACCCTTCATAGAAGCCATAAAAAGATTTTGACGCTCTTCTTCACTGGTCAATGCTGTAATATCTTGACCTTTGACCTTGACTTGACTCCAGGCTGTAAATTGGGAATTCCCATGTTCGCCAAGATTGTAGCCGGATACTGATTTTGGATTGACTGATAAATCATCTCCTACCGCTGCCTTCATTCTAGCTGTATCAAGTAGAGTCCCTGTCCCAATCACACGTTCTCTTGGCCAACCTGTGAACTCTTGATAGAGGGCTGATACGGCATCTACAGGGTTTGAGATAACCAAGAGTATACCTTTAAAATCCAATTTTTTGAGTTCCTGAGAAACCTGATAAACAGCTTCTCGGGTAAATGGAAATTCAGCAAAACGGTCCTCACCGGCATTATGCTGTAACTGAATATTTCCAAGAGATGAAATAATCACATCAGCATCTTCAAGTGCTGCATAATCATTAACCACGATGTTGGCATAGCTAGGCAGATTGGCCATAGCATCTTTAAAATCCTGGGCATCCGCCTCAGCCTTTTTCTCATTGATATCTATAAAGACATAACTATCAGCCAAACCTTGAGCAATAGCTCCATGAGCTACCGCAGCTCCAACATTTCCCATACCAATAATTCCAATTTTACGAGACATCATTCTCCTCCTTAATATTTGATCTTCATTCTTAGACAATCTCTTTTGAATGCAGAAAAGGGCCTGTCAACTGACACACCCTCTCTGATTAGCTATTCAATTCTTGCAAAGGTTTGAAGATGATACGTTCAATATCATTCAAATAAACAGACAAGCCTTGTTGTGCAGCCAAGTATTCTTTCAAAAGGGCATTAGCTTCCACTTTTTGCCCCAATTCTTGAACAGCTGCTTGTTCTTCTGCTGTTGGCATTGTACCAGCTTGCATTTTAGCATAGAAATCCTCTTGGAAATCAGTGAACTCTTTGAAAAGAGCACTAGCCTCAGCATCAGCTGCAATAGCTTCTTTTTTCTCTACCAAAGTTTTGTACTCAGGAAGGGCACGAATGCCACGTTCCAACTCATTTGCTAAATCATAAATATTTGTCATTTTATTCTCCTAGGCGATCACCACATGATAGTCTGTATTGGCTTCAATAACAGTCTTAGCATGTGTACGATCTTTTTCATTTTTAAAAGTAATTTGAAGGATACCGTGAATATCTTCACGATTTTCTTCATTGATACGAAGGTTAACCAAAGACGTTCCTCGCAACAATTCCATAATGCTAAGGATAACGTCCTCACGGTCAGGCACATCCACGAAAATATCGAAGGCACTTTCCACGCCACCCTTTTTGTGGATTTCCATCTCTTTACGCTTCTTACGACCATTGTCAAAGAACTCCCAAATGGCATTCTCATCCTCAGCCTTAATCAAGTCAGCCACATGGTCCAAACGTTTTTTGAAATCTTCAATACGATTCAAAACAGCAGGCCCATTAGTCATGAGAATGGAAGCCCACATACCCGGTTCACTCTCAGCAATACGAGTCATATCTCGGAATCCCCCAGCCGCAAAGTGATTAGTCATTTCGTGAGCCTGAGCATAATCAGCCGCCTGCTCCATAAGACCAGAAGCTAAAAGGTGCGGAAAATGACTGATTTGACTGGTTACACGGTCGTGTTCAGCCGCATCAATCTCCACAAAACGTGACTTAAGCCCAGACAAGATGTCCTTAAGCTCTGGGATAGTTGTCTCTCTTGTCAAACTTGTCGGTGTGAAAATATAATAGGCGTTCTCAAAAAGCGTCACGTCAGCTGCTATAGCCCCTGATTTATGGGAACCAGCCATAGGGTGGGAACCTACAAACTGAACATTTTTACCTGTTAGGTAACGTTCAGCTGCCTCAACGATATCCAACTTAGTAGACCCTGCGTCTGTGATGATGACATTATCTTTGAGATCTAAGTCAGCCAATTCCTGCAAGTAGGCCACAGTTTGCTTAATTGGCACTGCAAGGATAATCACATCAGCAAGTGGGGCAAACTCTTTGAAATCACTGGTTGCACGGTCAACGATACCACGCTCAAGCGCAATATTTCGAGAATAGTCAGAGCGATTATATCCAAGAATCTCATAATCAGGGTGGTCTCTTTTAATCCCTAAAGCCAAGGAACCACCAATTAATCCCAATCCTGCGATATAAATTGTTTTCTTACTCATTACTACTCCCATCTATTGTCTGATGTTGCTTAAAAGTTTTTCACATAGTCACGGTGACGTGCTACCGCTTCTTTCAATTCTTCCATGTTATCGGAAGAGAATTTGTCCAAGATTTCATTAGCTACGACTGTAGCAACTACGGATTCCATAACAACACCCGCTGCCGGCAAGGCCGTTGGGTCTGAACGCTCAACTGTTGCCTTGTAAGGTTCGTGTGTTTCGATATCTACTGACATCAAAGGCTTGTAAAGGGTTGGAATGGGTTTCATAACCCCACGCACCACAATTGGTTGACCATTGGTCGTACCACCTTCGAAACCACCAAGATTGTTAGTGCGACGTGTATAACCATCCTCTTCATTCCAGAGAATCTCGTCCATCACTTGAGAGCCCTTGAGGTAGCCATCTTTGAAACCAAGACCAAATTCCACACCCTTGAAGGCATTGATGGATACAACTGCTTGAGCAATCTTAGCATCAAGTTTTGTATCCCATTGCACATAAGAACCAAGACCAACAGGAACACCACCAACGACAGTTTCAACGACACCACCGATTGTGTCTCCCTCTTTTTTGATCTGATCAATGTAATCTTTAATTTCTTGTTCACGCTCTTGGTTAACGACTGAAATCTCTGATTGTTGAGCCAATTCCTTGATTTGAGCTACCGTCAAATTCTCAGGCACGTCAATTTCCTTACCACCAAAGACAACAACATGGTTAGCAATTTCAATATCGAGCTCAGCCAAGATACGTTTAGCGACAGCACCTACTGCCACACGCATAGTTGTTTCACGCGCACTAGAACGCTCCAAGGAATTACGCAAATCATCGAAACGGTATTTCATTCCACCAACCAAGTCAGCATGTCCTGGACGTGGGTGAGTGATTTTACGTTTGGTTTTCAAACGGTCTTCAATGTCTTCCACAGCCATGATGTCCAACCATTTTTGATGGTCCTTATTGATAACATGAAGGGTGATTGGAGCCCCTGTTGTTTTCCCATGACGAACACCAGAAGTGATTTCAACTTTATCAGACTCAATTTTCATACGGCCACCACGACCATAGCCACCTTGGCGGCGTTTCAAATCAGCATTGATATCTTCAGCCGTCAAGGGAAGACCAGCTGGAACACCTTCGATAATTGCTGTTAAACGTGGGCCATGAGACTCACCTGCTGTTAAATATCTCATTTATTTCTCCAAGTACTCTTTCATTTCAACTAAAGGAATCTGATTGATAGCTGCCTTACCAATCTCTGGAACGATAACTGTCTTAATGCTATTACCACGGGCTTTCTTGTCATGTGTTAGGGCTGTATAGAGCTCTTCAACACGCCATGGCTCATAGTCTACTGGCAAGCCAAATTTGACACACATCTCAGCGATTTGACGTGTGATCCCCTTAGGCATCAGACCTTTTTCCTCAGCAACTCGTGAAATCTGAACCATTCCGATAGCTACCGCTTCACCGTGCATGACTTTACCGTAACCAGCTGTTTGTTCAACGGCATGCCCAATCGTATGACCAAAGTTTAGGTACATACGGACACCACCTTCAAACTCATCTTCAACCACAATTTTACGCTTAACGTTACATGAACGGTAAATAATGGTTTCTGAGTTTTCTAGGATACTGTGAACCGAACCATCAATGCTTTCAAGGAGGTGCCAAAGTTCAGGATCGTCAATCAAACCGTATTTGACAACCTCACCCATACCTTCGATCAATTCACGTTTACCAAGTGTCTCAAGGACATTAGGGTCAATCAAAACCCCATCAGGCTGAGCGAAAGTTCCCACGATATTTTTAGCAAATGGTGTGTTCACACCAGTCTTACCACCAATAGACGAATCCACTTGGGCAGTGAGACTAGTTGGAACCTGAACGAAGTGAATGCCACGCATATAAGTTGAAGCCACAAAGCCTGCTAAATCTCCAACAACGCCACCACCAAGAGCAACAATGCCATCACTACGAGTCATGCCATTCTTAATCAAAAACTCATAAGCCTTGTTAACAGTCTTAAGATTTTTACTCGCTTCACCTTCTAGGAAATCAAAAACGACAACCTCAAAACCTTCGTGCTCCAGGCTAAGCTTAACTTTTTCTGCATATAGAGCTCCCACATGATTGTCCGTAATAAGGGCAATCTTTTGTGGTTCCCAAAGTGACTTCACCCATTTACCGACAGTCTTAAGGGCTCCTTTTTCAATAATAATGTCATAAGGGTTATGTGTTAAATTTACCTCTAGTTTCATCGTCGTCCCCTCCTAGCTATTGTAAATATTTTCTAATTCCTGCCAAATGGCGTCTGTTGGCATGTCCTTGCCTGTCCACAATTTAAAGGCACCTGCTGCTTGATGAAGCAACATGCCAAGGCCGTTCACAGCCCCTATTCCCTGTTTTCTAGCCAAGGCCAAGAAAGGTGTTTCAAAAGGCTGATAAATGATATCAGCAACCAAGAGTCCCTTAGGAAATTTTGTATCTGTAGGAATAGGCAAGGATGCGCCATCCATACCTACACTCGTCGCATTCACCAATAAATCAGCCTGGCCTAGTTCCTCTTTAAAATACTTAAGATCATTTAAAGCATGAAACTCCAAGTGACAAGTTGTCTGTTCAAGTAAGGACTTAAAGCTCTCTTTTGCCTTATCCAATGACTGAGGGCGAACATAGACACTTACTTTTTTGGCACCATCAAGAACTGCCTGCGTCACAATAGCTTTAGCCGCACCACCAGCACCCAAAATCATCAGATGGGCATCTTTAGGGCTAAAGTTCTTTAGACTAGCAAAAAAGCCAAAACCGTCCGTATTATGACCAATCAAACGCCCATCACAATTAACAACTGTATTGACAGCACCAATCAGTTGAGCTGCAGGACTAATCTCATCCAAAAAAGGAATAACTGCTTCCTTATATGGCATGGACAAATTGATACCGAACATGTCGTAACGTCTAATATTTTCAACTGTCTCGGCTAGGTCTGATTCCGGAATCTCCCAGGCCACATAAACACCATTAACTTGTGTCTTCTCAAAGGCCGAATTATGAATGAATGGCGAAATCGAATGCTTGATTGGATTGGCGACAACAGCTGCTAGGCGTGTGTGTCCATCAATCTGCATCCAAAACCTCCCTGATTCTGCGCATATCTGCTAAACTAATTTGTCCTGGAGCACTGGCATTATCAAGACTGGCAAAGGTCCATGATGACCCTATCAAGTCGCCCGCAAAACGTGACAAACGACCTAGTTTACCCATTGACATGGTCACAAACTCCTGCTTAGGATTAAAGGCCTTAAAGCCACGTGTGAAGTTCATAAGGTCGAGAACATCCTGCTCATTCTTAGGCATAACTGCCACCTTAACCACTCGTGGTGTCAAGTTTGCCATCTCAGACAAAAGTTCCATGAGGTTTTCAGGTGTCTCCTCAAAGTTATGATAAGACAAAACCAAGTTTGAAAATTCGAGCATTTGATCAAAGACAGCCTTACGTGTGAAATACTCAAAATCAATATAATCTGGCGAATAAATCGCAGCTACATCCTTAATCAGTGCGACATATTCCGCATCCGTTAACTCAAGCCTACCACCTTCACGCGTTGTACGGATGGTAAAGACAATCTCAAAGCCTGCGAATTTCTCGAAAATAGCCGGAGCAACCGTTAAGATACTATCCTTATCTAAAAAATCTGCACGCCATTCAATAATGTCTGCCCCCTCAAAACGAGACAGTTCAAGCGCTTGTGCCTCCTCTAAACTAGTTGGCATAATCGGAACTACAATTTTCATTTATTTACCTTTATTGTGTATACTTTCAAATAATTTGATGTTGGATCATTAGGATTGACGGTAAAATCCGCTGGTAATTGTTGCAGGTTAACGAAGTCCGCTGAAACATCTCCCAAGCCCTTACGTAGTTGTTTCTTAAACTGTTGCACTGTCATATTAGCAGCATTGGTACTTGCGATGATTGTCCCATGCTCTGATAAAATATCAAGACTTTGTGCAATTAACTTGTGGTAATCCTTATTTGCTGAGAAAGTGCGTTTCTTATTTCGAGCAAAGCTTGGCGGATCGATGACGATAAGGTCATAAGATAAGCCTTTTTTCTTTGCATATTTAAAATAATCGAAGACATCCATCACGACCAAGCGATGATTTTCCATACTGAAGCCATTAGCTTCAAAATGAGCCGTCGATAATTCACGTGAACGCTTAGCCAAATCAACCGATGTCGTTTCAACCGCTCCCCCCATGGCTGCAGCCACTGAAAAAGCTGCCGTATAGGAGAACATATTCAAAACTGATTTTCCCAAAGCTAAGCCATTAACTAAACCATCACGCACTTCATGCTGATCAAGGAAAATCCCCGTCATTAGCCCATCATTGAGGAAAACTTCATAAGTTACCCCATTTTCTAAAATGGTGAAGGTATCAGCCGCCTCTTGCCCAAAAAGATGGTCTGATTCGAAATCAAGACCCTTGAAGCGGATTTTCTCATAACCTCCCAAGACCTCAGGAAAGACCATTTGGAAAGCCTCTAAAATATCATTTTTCAAGGAATAAACAAAGGCATTGTACCATGAAAAGAGGGCATAATCCCCATATAAATCAATTGTGAGACCACCAAAATCGTCACCATCCTGGTTGAAAAGACGAAAAGCTGTCGTCAACTCATTATCATAATAGGATTGACGTTTGGTCTTAGCGCTTTCAAAAAGTCCTTGAAAATAAGTCACTGTCAATTGTTGTTTTTTAGGGGACAGAAACCATCCTATCCCCTTATTTTGACTTGACAAATAGCCCGTCCCTAAAAAGTCTTTGGATCGGCTATACAGATAAACCAACTGATTATTTTCAGTTATATTTGGAAAATCTTCGGCTAAAAGAAGCTGTTTTCCTTGTTTGATTTTTTTCTCCGCAAAGGGACTTACCGTCAATATACTCATGTTACTATTATACCAAAAAAATGCTATTATTTCTGTTTCGTAACTAGATTTTATCAATTATATGTCAAGGAATATCACACTCAATGGCAGTAAATTTTTGAGAGTCATTATCTTATTTGGTATAATGATTAAGATAATATAGAATCAAAGGAAGTATTACTTTGAAAAAAATTACTGAAGCCTTTTGGAAAGGAGTTTCATCAAGACTTGGATTTATCCTCTTGTTACTCTTCTTTTATTGGCTAAAAACCATATTCGCTTATTACGTCAACATTAATCTTGAGTTGGAAAGCAGATATCAGGTTATGCTTTCGCTGATTAACCCTATTCCACTAGGATTAATGCTTCTAGGTTTAGGACTATACTTCAAGAAACGACGTTTCTTTTATAGCATTACCATTGCTATCTATGTCATCCTTAACCTCTTACTTATCGCTAATGTGATTTACTTTGGAGAGTTTACAGACTTCATCACTGTAAATACCATCCTAGCAAGTTCTAGTTCGGCAGCAGGACTAGGAGACTCCGCCAAGAACCTTCTTGAGCCAAGCTATCTCTTCTACCTGATTGATGTACCTTTCTTCATCTATGCTGGTTTCAGGAAGAAGCTTAAGATGGACAGCAAGCCATTTAACAAACGAGCTAGTTTTGCCGTTACTGCACTGTCGACACTCCTTCTCTCAGTTAACCTCTTTTTAGCGGAAGTTAACCGTGGCGAGTTGTTGACACGTGGTTTCTCAAATAACTATATTGTTCGTGCTATGGGGCTCCCCTTCTTCACAGCCTATTCTGGTAACTTAACTTATCAGGCCTCACAGGCTCGTTCATCTGCAACAGCTGAGGATATGAAAAAGGTTGAAGCTTACGTTAAAGAGCATTACGCAGCACCTGATCCTAAGTATTACGGAATTGCTAAAGGAAGAAACGTCATCGTTATTCACTTGGAAAGCTTCCAACAGTTCCTCATTGATTACAAGCTCAAAGTAGACGGTCAAGACTATGAGGTTACACCATTCATCAATTCCATTTATCACTCAAATGAAACGCTAGCCTTTTCAAACTTCTTCCACCAAGTAAAATCAGGTAAAACTTCTGATGCTGAAACCTTGATGGAAACGTCTCTCTTTGGACTAAGCACAGGCTCATACATGGTAAACTATGGCGGTACCAATACCGCCTATGCGGCACCATCTATCCTAGCTCAAACAGGTGACTATACATCAGCTGTTTTCCACGGAAACACTGGATCCTTCTGGAATCGTAATAATACCTATAAACAATGGGGTTATAATTACTTCTTTGACTCATCAGCCTTCACTGAAAAAACTGATGAAAACTCCTTCCAGTATGGTCTAAATGACAAGTACATGTTCCCAGATTCCATCAAATATCTGGAACAAATGCAACAACCTTTCTACGTTAAATACCTTACAGTATCTAACCACTACCCATATACTTCTCTCTCAGGCGATGAAAAGGAACAAGGTTTCCCACTTGCCGAAACAAAAGACGAGACAGTCAACGGATATTTTGCAACAGCTAACTATCTCGACTCAGCAATCAAAGACTTCTTTGATTACCTCAAGGAAACCGGTCTTTACGATAACTCGATTATTGTCATGTACGGTGACCACTATGGTATCTCTGATACACGAAGCAGCAATCTTGCTGAACTTCTCGGTAAGAACCCTGAAACTTGGTCAAACTATGATAAAGCCATGCTTCAACGCGTTCCTTACATGATTCATATTCCAGGCTATACTGGTGGTGGTATCTCTAACACCTTTGGTGGTGAGGTTGATGCCCTTCCAACTCTCCTTCACGTTCTTGGTGTTGACACTAGCTCTTATATCCAGATGGGACAAGACCTCCTATCTCCCGATAATAAGCAAACCGTCGCATTTAGAACCTCAGGTCAATATGTTACTCCTCAATACACCAGCTACTCTGGTCGACTTTATAACACTCAAACAGGGGAAGAAATTACCAACCCTGATGAGACAACTAAAAAAGATAACGAAGCCATTCGTAAGGCAGTAGCAACTCAGCTTTCGATGAGTGACGCTGTTCAAACAGGTGACCTTCTTCGTTTCTATACGCCAAACGGTTTGAAGCATGTTGATTCTAGCAAGATTTCCTACACTAAACAGATGGATCAACTAAAAGAAATCAATAAAAAGCTGAAAGATAAATCAACCAGCCTCTACAAACAAAAAGGCAATAAATCAACAGCTGATCTATTCAAGACCCCATCTTACAAGGAACTACATCCTTCAGAATCTGAATCGAGCTCAAGTTCAAGTGAATCAGAGCCAAGTAGCTCTTCAACGGAACAACAATAAGCCTTAAAAGCAGTCCTGTTTGGACTGCCTTTTTAGATTAAACAATTATCAATCGTACTTAACTGGAAAATCATAATCCTCATAGCACTCTCCTCAAACATATTTCTTGCTAGTTTACTATAAGCGTGATTAAATAGAGTTTGTAAGAAAACTTATAAAGGAGAACAGATATGAATCCAATGGACCTATTTAACCAAGTAAAAGAAATGATCGAAAAGAAAGATTTCGAAGCTGCTAAAAAGTTTGTCGATGACAATAAAGATGATTTGGGCGAATACTTTGACCAAGCTAAGTCACTTGTTTCAGGTAACGAAATGGTTAGTGGAGCTTTAGACAAGATTAAAGGTCTATTCTAAGACGAAGTCCCCTCAATCAATAAGATTGAGGGGACTTTTTATGTTTAGAGTTTCTATTTAGAGACAATGCATAACACAATCTAAGATTCTTTAGAAACACAAAAAAGAGATTCCTAAGGAATCTCTTTTTATTCTATATGACTATAGAATTATTTTTTCAAGTTGTAGAATGATTTCAAACCACGGTATTCTGCAACTTCACCAAGTTGGTCTTCGATACGAAGCAATTGGTTGTATTTAGCGATACGGTCAGTACGTGACAATGAACCTGTCTTGATTTGACCAGCGTTAGTTGCAACTGCGATATCAGCGATTGTTGAATCTTCAGTTTCACCTGAACGGTGTGATACTACTGCTGTGTATCCAGCTTCTTTCGCCATTTCGATAGCGTCGAAAGTTTCAGTCAAAGTACCGATTTGGTTAACTTTGATAAGGATTGAGTTAGCAGCGTGTTCTGCAATACCTTTTTCAAGGTAAGCTGTGTTAGTTACGAAGAAGTCGTCACCAACCAATTGAACTTTACCACCAAGACGTTCAGTAAGAGCTTTCCAGCCGTCCCAGTCGTTTTCGTCCATACCATCTTCGATAGTGATGATTGGGTATTTGTTAACCAATTCTTCAAGGTAGTCGATTTGTTCTGCAGCAGTACGAACAGCAGCGCCTTCACCTTCAAATTTAGTGTAGTCGTAAACTTTACGTTCTGCATCGTAGAATTCAGATGATGCACAGTCAAATCCGATAAATACATCTTTACCTGGTACATATCCAGCAGCTTCGATAGCTTTGATGATAGTTTCAACACCATCTTCAGTTCCGTCGAAACGAGGTGCAAAACCACCTTCGTCACCTACGGCTGTTTCAAGTCCACGTTCTTTAAGGATTTTCTTAAGTGCGTGGAAGATTTCAGCACCCCAACGAAGAGCTTCTTTGAATGTTGGTGCACCAGCAGGTACAATCATAAATTCTTGGAAAGCGATTGGAGCGTCTGAGTGAGAACCACCGTTGATGATGTTCATCATTGGAGTTGGAAGAACTTTAGTGTTGAATCCGCCAAGGTAGCTGTAAAGTGGAACTTCAAGGTAGTCAGCAGCTGCGCGTGCTACAGCGATAGACACACCAAGAATAGCGTTGGCACCAAGTTTACCTTTGTTTGGAGTACCGTCAAGAGCGATCATTGCGCGGTCAATACCTTGTTGATCACGTACGTCGAATCCGATGATGTGTTCAGCAATAACGTTGTTTACGTTATCAACTGCTTTTTGAGTACCAAGACCACCGTAACGAGCTTTGTCACCATCACGAAGTTCTACTGCTTCGTGTTCACCAGTTGAAGCTCCTGAAGGAACCATACCGCGACCGAATGCACCAGATTCAGTGTAAACTTCTACTTCAAGTGTTGGGTTACCGCGTGAGTCAAGGACTTCGCGTGCGTAAACATCAGTAATAATTGACATTACAATACTCTCCTTATGAGTTAAAATTTTTTACACCTATATATTACCATAATATCAAGGCTTAAGCAAATTAAAACCAGAATTTTCTAGCGATTTTCTATTTTTTAATATTTTCAATTGTTTTTGAAAATCTCAGAAAGCAACTCAAATGAAAAGGAATTCAAAATATTGTATAATACAAGTAGAAAACTAAGAGGAGATTCCTATGACTTCACTTGAAAACAAAGTGCTCCAATGCGCTAGTGGCGAAAAACGCCTAAATCCCGATGAACTTCGTCAGTATTTTGGAACCTATGCGGAACGTGTAGTCCTAGCTGTTCTATTGGAAAATACCGAAAAGAAAACTGTAATTGACAATTTTCCGCAAATATTAAAAGACTTATTAGCCGTTTACCCTAATCTTAGTCTCAAACTTTCGCCAAAATTAGCTGACCAGACACAATTTACCTATATCAAGACCGCTCAAGCACTAAATATTTCTGCAACTATCGTTGACGAGGCCAAGGCCCATTCACCATACGGTCTTATCGTACATAGTAATCAAGCAGAGAATCTTGATAAAGTGTTATTTTCAGAACTCTATCCTGATATCCTTGCTCCTAGTGAAACTGAACCTATCCTTGAAAAAAAGGGATTTTTTGCTAAACTATTTGGAAAATAAAAGCTGATGCAAAGTCAGCTTTTTCTTATATCACAATGTTTTACTGAGCTTGATGACATTCCCAATATTGAGTCCTGTGCGATAGAGATTCTCCTTAGCGGTAGCTAAAACTTGGTCTAACTCTAATACTTGTCCAATGATAGGGAAAGCAGCTGAGATACCTGCTACTGGAAAATCAGGCAAGTCGTCCTTCAAACTACCACAGATAGCAATGACGGGAATAGTTGATGGTGTCCGCCTAGCCACCCCGACCGGTGCTTTACCAGACAAGGACTGGCTATCCATACGTCCTTCACCAACTATGACCAAATCAACTTCCTTCACACGTTGATCAAAATCAACGGAATCAAGTACAAAGTCAATCCCGGATTTAATTTCTGCGCCTGCAAAAGCTACTAAACCCGCTGCCATGCCTCCTCCGGCTCCTGAACCAGCCAGTTTTAAAACCTCAGGAGCAAAGTTTTCGTAGAATTGTGTCATGTCTTGGTCAACCTTTTTAAATTGTGAAGGAGCTAGACCTTTTTGTCCACCAAAAATATAGGTCGCTCCATCTTGACCACACAAGGGATTATCTACGTCAGTAATCAGATGAATAGTAATACCAGACAAATCAATCTTATTTTTAGAGGATACCTTTTTAATAAGACCAAGATTAGCACCTATTGGCTCAAGCTCCTGTCCCTGAGAGTCATAAAAACGATAACCCAATCCATATGCCATACCAATACCACCATCATTGGTAGCAGACCCACCTACGCCTATGATAAAATCTCGGATGCCAGATTGAACCAAATGAACAATTACTTCACCCACGCCTTGTGTCGTTAGAGCTAGAGGATTTCGTTTATCATTAGGAATCTGTTCCAAGCCACAAATCGCAGCCATTTCAAAAACGGCAGTCTGGCCATTGCTGGCAAAAGAAACACTTCCGTCACTTGTATAGGCATGAGGAATCTTGATACTTTTCTTCTCAAGATTTAGATTTTCAGCAAGAGCATCTAAGGTGCCCTCGCCACCATCACCTATTGGCATGAGGTCAAACTCAGTGTCGGGTAAGGCCTTTTCAAAGCCCAATTTAAGAGCTAAGGCGACCTCTTTTGCAGACAAACTTTCCTTAAACGAATCAGGTGCAATCAAAATTCGCATGATGTCCTCCTTCTATTTTTCTTTTAGGTAAGGGGATAAGGACTGAACTAACTCATCCGTCATATGTCTTGGACCTCGCACAGTTTTGATACCTAAACTCTTTAGCCTATCACTGTCAAATTCGGTGTCATTAAAGGTGTATAAGGGTTTAATCCGCATCAACTCCTTAATACTCTCCTCTTCACGATAACCTTGATTAGGGATATTTGCCTCTAAAACCTGACAGACGTAACGGATGGCCTTGGTAGGTGCCGTAATATAGATAGCCACAAAATCTCCCTTTTGCATACTAGCTTTCTGTGTCCAAAGAATCTCATCATTTGCAGAAAACTCCTCCCCAATATCGTAGTATTTCAAATTTACGGGGATAATCCAATAATGAGGCTCCGAAGCCTTTCTAAGATGTTTGGGAGCCACTAGGGAACGACTTTCACTAAGAAGCTCAAAAACGGTCTGGTCCGGCAAGGTCTCATCTAAAACAAGACTGACCCAGGTCTTCTTGGACATATGGTAGCTAGGAAAAACGCCATCCATTTTCAAGAGCTTATCCATTTGCTTCGGATTAACCTTGAGGTTAACCACGTCATATGTTGATTCTGCCTTTTCTCCACCAAGCCCTAGTTTTTCTCCCTTAAGAGGAAAAAACAAGGCATACCATTTACCATCAACCCTAAAGGACAAATAGCTTGGTTCCTTTTCGAAAGGATGGTCTGCTTGGTCTGAAAATTCTTGAACTAAAAACTGAACTAGGCGATTAGCTTGTGGAGATGAGAACAATTGATTTTCATAACAAGAATCAGCTAGCTGTGAGAGAAGTTCTCCATAAGCTTCTCTGACTTGACCAACGTAAGTTCCAGTGGCCTGAGGACTCCTGAAGATATCATAAGGCTCATCAAGATCGATATCAACAACCTGTCCCGTCAACTTACCTTCTAAATCAATAAGCAATCGAGCTTCAAGTTCATCCGCCATCAGTGTTTTTCTGAACTCGTAACCTTGCTCAGTAGTTGTAAAACCAAAAGGCTCTAGGCTATCCTGTTTTAGGATCTTCTGTTTAAAATAAGCATCCTCAAAAGTCATTGGTTCTCCCTTTTTCTAAAAAAGAGAAGTTGAGACAAACTTATGTCCCAACTCCTTTTTTATTTTGTTGACTGACGTAAGGTAAGACCGTGATTAAGAATAACATCTTTTTCTTCGAGCTCTTCCTTATTCATGATTTTAGTCAACATACGCATGCTAACTGCCCCTAAATCATAGAGAGGATGATTAATACTAGAAAGGTTTGGACGTGTGTAGCTTGTAATTGGTGAGTCATTGCTTGTGATGATTTCGAAGTCTTCTGGAACTGATTTACCTGCAGCAAAGAGGCCATTCAAGAGACCTGCAGCCAATTCATCTTCTCCAACATAGGCAGCAGTGGCACCAGAGTTCAAAACACGTTGTGCTAAATCAAAGCCATCTCTATAGCTATATTTGGCTTCAAAGACAAGACCTTCATTGTAACGCAAATTATTCTTTTCAAGTCCAGCCTTATAACCAGCTAGACGGAGTTTGCCATTAATATCATCAATTAGTGGTCCTGATACAAAGGCAACCTTTTCATTATTCTTGGCAAGTTGCGTTACAGAATCCTCAACGGCAACTTTATAGTCGATATTAACGCTCGGTAATTGGTGCTCGAGGTCCACTGTTCCTGCTAGGACAATCGGAGTACGGGTACGAGAAAATTCTGCACGAATTTTTTCCGTCAAGTGGTAACCCATGAAGATGATACCATCTACTTGTTTGGCAAATAGAGAGTTAATCACGGTAACTTCGTGATCGTCATTTTCATCACTAGAAGCAAGGACAATATTGTACTTGTACATCGTTGCAATATCATCAATCCCCCTTGCTAAAGTAGCAAAATAGCTATTTGCAATATTTGGGATGACAACTCCTACAGTAGTGGTTTTCTTACTCGCCAAGCCACGCGCAACCGCATTTGGACGATAATCCAAACGATCAATGACCTCAAGCACTTTTTTTCGGGTGTTTTCTTTTACATTTTTATTTCCATTTACCACACGAGACACAGTCGCCATCGAAACGCCTGCCTCACGCGCAACGTCATAAATAGTGATTGTTTCATCAGTATTCATAAAAACACTTCCTTTCTCATTTTACGCTCACTCTTTCACGCTAATTGTATCAGATTCTGAAAACACTTTCAATTATTTTGACTGATTTTTTACAAAAAAATGAAAGGGATTCCTTCTTTGTGGTTATGAGGAAGAAAGCCATTTCAGAAAAAGGCCTCTCATTTCGTGTTTCCAAGACTATCCATCGCTTACAAAACTAGCCTAAAAAAGTCTCAATGAAAGTAAATGATTTAATGAAAAGCCAAAAAAACAGCTTGCATTTTCCTTATAAAAGTGACAGAATGAGTGTAAGAAATACAAAGGAGTTTTTTTCTATGTCTAAACTTGATCGCATTCGTCATTTTTTGAATGAAAATAAAGCAGGGCTAGCTATTGTTTCAGATCCTGTAACTGTCAATTATCTTACTGGTTTTGATTGTGACCCACATGAACGCCAAATGTTCCTCTTCGTCTACGAAAATCGTGAGCCTGCCCTCTTTGTACCTGCTCTTGAGGTTGCACGTGCCTCTGCTGTACTCGACTTCCCAGTCTTTGGTTATGTAGACTCTGAAAATCCATGGCAAAAAATCAAAGCTGGCCTAGCAAGCACAGACAGCCCTATTATTTATGCAGAGTTTGACAATCTCAATGTGACCAAGTTCCAAGGATTGCAATCGGTCTTTGAAGGTCGCTTTGAAAACCTGACACCATTCATTCAAAAAATGCGCGTTATCAAGTCAGCTGATGAAATTCAAAAAATGATTGTTGCCGGTGATTATGCTGATAAAGCTGTTAATATTGGTTTCGACAATATTTCTCTCGACGTTACTGAAACAGACATCATTGCTCAAATCGAATTTGGCATCAAACGCTTGGGCTATGAAATGAGCTTTGAAACTATGGTCTTGACTGGTAACAATGCAGCCAACCCACACGGCATTCCTGGAAGCAACAAAATTGAAAAAGATGCTCTTCTTCTCTTCGACTTGGGCTGTATGGTGAATGGCTATGCTTCAGATATGACGCGAACAGTCGCTGTTGGAAAACCCGATGATTTCAAAAAAGAAATCTACCACTTGACTTTAGAAGCTCAACAGGCTGCCCTAGATATGATTAAACCAGGTGTAACTGCCAGCGAAGTCGATGCTGCAGCACGTAATGTTATTGAAAAAGCTGGTTACGGCGAATACTTCAACCACCGCCTCGGACACGGTATCGGAATGGATGTGCATGAATTCCCTTCTATCATGGAAGGAAATGACATGGTCATTGAAGAAGGAATGTGCTTCTCAGTTGAACCAGGTATCTACATTCCTGAAAAAGTTGGTGTTCGTATCGAGGACTGTGGTTATGTTACAAAAGACGGCTTTGAAGTCTTCACACACACACCAAAAGAATTGCTCTATTTTGATGTTTAATTAATCCAGAAGGGTCTTCAATTAAGTTGAGGACCTTTTCGTTTGCACTCAAATTCAATAGCCATATAAAAAGCTGACTCATCGTGAGTCAGCTTTTGCTATTTCTCCTCATGCTCTTGTCTAAGATAGTCAAGTCCTTCTTCAATCCATCCTGGCATTGCTTCTGCCAAAGGTTTAAAGCCATAGTTCAAACGACTATCAGAAAAACGATGACGATGAGGGATTTTATTTTTTTCTTCCTCAAGGGTTCTCAAAGAAAGACTGGCCTTTTGTGTAAATTCATCAAAATCAACAACTTGAACTAAGACCTCCTGGTCTACCTTTAAGGTATTGTAGATATTGTCGATATAACCTGTCTTAATCTCTGAGATGTGAATCAAGCCTGTGGTACCATTTTCCAATGAAACAAAGGCACCGTAAGGCTTGATGCCTGTGATAACACCCCTAAGCTTGTCTCCAATCTTCATCTTAGTCTGCTACCTCAACTGTTTCAATTACAACATCCTCAAGTGGCTTATCTTGAGCCCCAACCTCAACATTGGCAATTTCATCAAGCACCTTGTAAGAGTCTTCATCCACCAATTGACCGAAGACTGTGTGACGACGGTCTAGATGAGGTGTTCCCCCATTTTCAGCATAAGCTTCTGCGATTGGTGCTGGCCATCCACCACGTTCGAGTTCCTTTTTAGCATAAGGAATTTCAGACGTTTGAACGATGAAGAATTGGCTACCATTTGTATCTGGTCCAGCATTAGCCATAGAAAGCGCACCACGGAGGTTATAGAGCTCTTCAGAAAATTCGTCCTGGAAGCTACCACCAAAGCTTGACTCACCACCCATACCAGTACCAGTTGGGTCACCACCTTGAATCATAAAGTCCTTGATAATACGGTGGAAAATCACACCATCATAGTAGCCACTCTTGGCCAAATTGACAAAGTTAGTAACTGTTAATTGTGCATGATCAGGGAAGAGTTTGATGACCAAATTACCATGATTTGTTTTAATTGTTGCGACTGGACCTTCTACTGTATCCAAGTCAAGTTGTGGGAAATGAAGTTCTTTTTCTACCAATCCGAGTTCCTCCAAGGCATTGAAAATGCCATCTTCTTCTATTGTTCCTGTAACGTAATCTGCTTTTTCTTTCAATTCTGGTGTGGCATTACCCATAGCAATCTTAAGTCCAACATAGTCAAAGATTTCCATATCGTTTGGACCATCACCAAACATCATGGCATTGACTGGTTTAAGATTTTCATGCTCCAAGACATGCTCGACACCAGAGGCCTTTGAGATACCATTTGCTACGACGTCAGAGGAGTGTTCGTGCCAGGGTACCATACGGACATGAGATGCGAGTTCTTCTGGTAACTCAAGCTCACCATCATTTTCCGCAAAAGTCCACATATGGTAAACATCATTCGACAAGTGAAAGTCTGGCTCCACATCACAAAGACCATAGACTGGTTTCATAGCATTATCAATCAAATCTGAACGCTCTGAGACAACTGGCTTATCCTTACCAGCAAAGCCCCAAGCAATTCCAATCTCTTTGCACCAAGCAACAAAGGCTTCTGTAACCTCACGAGCGAGGGGTTGGTTATAAATTTCTTCCCCTTTTCGATTAATCACATAAGTTCCATTGATGGTTACAAAATAATCGGGCTCTAGGTCTCGAATATCCTCAACGACACCATAGTAGCCACGTCCTGTGGCAATCCCCGTCAAAATTCCTTTTTCTTTAAGCCCTTTGAAAACAGCCTTAATAGATTCAGGAATGTAGCCTGTCTTTTTAACACGAAGGGTGTCGTCAATGTCAAAGAAAACAATCTTAGTCTTCTTGGCCTTGTATTTTGTTTTAGCATCTACTGGCATCGCTAATCTCCTTTACAGTATCACAGCTAGAGTCAGGTATAGCTAGTATCCTAACTAAAGACCGCATGGTACTCTCATTATATCATGTCTTAAAGCCAAAAACAAAAAATCATCTAGGACTATAGTAGTCTTAGATGATAGGCGGTTTAACGGTTAACACTCTTGATAATACGTTTAATATCACGCTCTTGTTCACGACGCTTGATAGACTCACGTTTATCGTAATCGTGTTTCCCTTTGGCAATACCGAGCAATACCTTGGCAAAACCGTTTTTTAGGTAGACCTTAAGAGGAACTAGGGTCATTCCTGTACCCTTAAGATCATTTTGAAGTTTGGTGATCTGTTTCTTCTTTAGCAACAACTTTCTCGTACGGTCTGGATCTTGATTCCAAATATTTCCTTGCTCAAAAGGAGCAATATGGACATTGATTAACCAGGCCTCACCATTTTTGATTTGGGCATAGCCATCTTTAAGTTGGATGCGGGCCGCACGAACAGACTTAATCTCTGTCCCTGTCAGTACGATACCCGCTTCAATAGTATCAACGATACTATAGTCATGTCTAGCCTTTTTATTCTGAGCAACAACATTGCCTTCACCCTTTGGCATAGCAGTCCCTCCATTCTCATCCTATTTTCGTTTTTTAGCAACGTCCTTGTAAAAAGGTTTGTTCCCTTTTTTCTTACGACGACCACTCTCACGTCCCTTGTTATCATTATGAGGACGGTTTTGATTTTTACGTTTGTCTGGTTTCTTAGATGACTTACGTTTTTCGTCATAAGAGCCTTTACGACCATTACCATCTTGACGGTTACGGTTATCCCCACGTTTACCACGACGTTCGAAGTCTCCATTTTGACGGTCACGACGTGGACCTCTATTGCGGAAGGCTTTCGCCTTCTCTTCACGTTCCTGACGTGCCTTGTGGTCTACTTTTTCAGTGACATCATACTCACTTGGAAGGTATTGGAAGTCAATGTCTCCTGTTTCCTTATCCGCACGTGTTAATTTGACACGGATAGGCTGACCAACTCGGAAAGTCTTACCAGTTTTTTCACCCTGAAGTGTCATGGTGCGTTCATTGTAATTGTAAAATTCTGGAAGGGTGGTGATGTGAACCAAACCTTCGATGGTGTTTGGCAATTCCACAAACATACCGAATTTAACCACACTTCCAACAATACCGTCGAATTCTTGACCAACAAACTCTTCCATGTATTCCGCTTTTTTCATCGCTTCAACGACACGTTCGGCATCAATGGCACGGCGTTCAAGGGTTGAAGATGATGTCGCTAACTCAGGAATAACCTCTTCAAAATGTTCACGTGTTTCTTGAGACATATTGTTAGTGTACTCACGAATCATTCGGTGAACCAAGAGGTCTGGGTAACGACGGATTGGACTAGTAAAGTGGGTATAATACTGAGCCGCAAGTCCATAGTGCCCATGATTGTGTTCTGAATAGCGGGCTTGTTGCATTGAACGAAGCAACATCATGTTCATGACCTCTGCTCCGGGTTTACCTTGAACTCGTGCCATGAACTCTTGCAAGTCTAGTTGATCCATCTTATTGGCAGTTCCTTTGATTTGAACACCAAAGATAGAGGCATAATCCATGAAGCGTTGTAATTTCTCAGCTTTTGGTTCCTCGTGGATTCGATAAATAAATGGCAACTTAGCCTTAGCGAAATGCTCTGCCACACATTCATTGGCAGCCAACATGAAGGATTCAATCATTCGCTCGGCTGTTCCACGTTCACGCACCACGATATCCACTGGCATCCCCTTCTCATTTACCAAGATACGAGCTTCAGATGTATCAAAGTTAAGGGCACCACGACGCTCACGCATGTCTTCTAAAATCTTATGCAGTTCTGCCATAGCTGATACAGAGTCCATGATTGGCTTAAACTGCTCAATCTTTTCTGGATTTCCAGCCAACATCTCATTGACATCACTGTAGGTCATACGGAAGGTTGTATTAATCACAGATTGGCAAATCTTATGATTAACCACCTTACCTTTTGGAGTAATCTCCATAATGGCTGACTGAGTCAAGCGATCAACATTGGGATTTAGTGAACAAATACCATTTGAAAGACGCTCAGGCAACATTGGCACCACACGGTCTGTCACATAAACCGAAGTCCCACGTGCTACGGCCTCACGGTTAAGAGCTGAACCTTCAGTGACATAGTAGGACACATCGGCAATATGAACACCAAGCTCAAAATTACCATTTGGCAAACGTTTAATATGGACCGCATCATCCAAGTCCTTAGCATCAGCTCCATCAATAGTAAAGGTCACCTCTTGACGAAGGTCAACACGACCAAGGAGGTCTTCCTGACTAGGTGCATCTGGTACAGCTTCTGCTTCCGCCATGACATCCTCTGGGAACTCTGAAACAATATCCATTGATTCTAAGACTTCCAAGACATCAATACCAGCATCCCCTTGATGACCAATAATGTCACGAACACTTCCTACGAAATAATCATAGTGACGGTTAGGATATTTTTCAATATCAACCTTGATAATTTCAGTACCGTCTAGGGCAACTGGTTCTTTCTTAATATAAATTGGCTGCTGAATTTTTTGATTTTTAGACTTAATGTAACCAGCATAAGGTTCTTTCTCGTCGCTAAGGATAAATTTCCCTACAACAGTCTTAAGCGAACGTTCTACAATTTCAACAACTCGTGCTTCCGCTGCCGTCCCACGCAAACGATCCGCTGGCTTCTTGATAACAACAGCAACAGTATCACCGTCAATGGCATGGCCAACATCATTACGACCAATGAACATATCATCTTCACTGTCATCGACATGCAAGAAACCAAAACCGTTCTTATTGGCACGGAAAACACCTTCAACAGTCACCTGATTTGGATTTTCTTTCTTAGGACGCAAGGAAACAGAGCCATCTCGATTAAAACGCAACTGCCCCTTACTTTCCATGGCTGATATGGCCTTGATGAGCTGAGGAAACTTTTCTCCCCCAGCATGATTAAGAGCCTGGGCAATATCGTTTACACTGGATTTCCCATGCTCCTTCAAATAATTTATAATAGATTCTTTCATGATTTCCTTTTCTTTTATTTATTGACTATAACGCAAAAAATGAGCCAACCTCAGTCAGCTCATTACTTACTTGAGAGAATGGAAAGGACGATTGCATCTACAATCCATAGAAAAACCATGATTCCTGTAAAGCGTTGCATAAAGGCTTCAAAACCACGTGGTTTACTACGTTCAAATAGTGCTTCTGACCCACCACCATCAAAGACATTGCTACTTGGATTCTTTTGTGGCTGCATGAATACCGCAATCACAATAATAGCTGACATCACCAAGAGCAGCGTTAATAATAAGTCGTACATAGTTATTCCTCCGAAAAAGTCCTTTTTATTCTACCATAGAACCCTTTAAGATTCAACATGTAAGGTTACTTTTCTATCCTTGGGGCAGAATTTGGGTACCTGAATTTTCTCAGGATGATTTTGTTTATTTTTACTTGTGAGATAGTTGATGCTCCCACATTCACTACACTTTAAATTGATTTTAACTCTCACCTATATTCTTGACTCCTAGCGATTTTCTAAAGATGATTAAGGACCAGACAAAATTTCCAAAGACAATTATTGCGGTCACAAAGAAGACCCAGCGATAACCTAGTCCAGTCGCAACTGCTGAACCAACAAAAGGACCTAAAACTTGTCCAATGTATGAAAAGCTTTGATTAAAGCTAAATATTCTTGAGATTCCTTCCTTGGGTGTCATCTTGGTCAATAAAGAATTGACACTAGGCATAAGGGCACCCACACCGAAGCCATAGGCAAAACGTAAGATACCCAATTGCAAGGCTGAACCGGCAAAACCACAAAGGAAATACAAGAGGAAGCTATAAAATAGCCCCATTAAAAGCAAGCGATGATTCCCAATACGGTCTCCCAATTTTCCCAGAAAAGGGGTACTCAAGAGACTAGAGAAGCCCATAGCAGAAACAATTAAACCTGAGTAAAAAAGGATATTGTCCCTCTGACCTAAATAACGAATATAAAGGGCCAACATAGGCGCTATCGATTGGGCAGAAATCTGGATAATCATACTGGTCACAAAAAGGCCAATCAACATAGATTTGCTGGGAATTTTCGCAAAAACCTGAGAAAGAGTCATCATCTCTCCCCTTTCGATAGGTTGAAAATCCTCTCGCAAACCAAAGACAGTTAAGAGGCAGCAGATAAATAGAATGAGGCCCACCAATAAAAAGGTCCCTCTCATACCAAACGCCTCAGACAAGGTACCACCTAACAAAGGGCCAATCAGAACACCTGCCGTTAGACCCGTAGATAAGGTCCCCAGGGCATAACCAGAACGGTTCTGAGGAACCTGACTAGCAATTAAAGCTGTGGCATTTGGAACATACCCCGCAAACAAACCATTCAGCGTTCTTAAGAAAAGCAGCCAGAAAACATTTGGGACTAAGGCAAGACCTCCCATTGTAAAAGTCATCACCATGCTGGCTCTAATCATCATGGGCTTTCGGCCATAACGGTCAGCCAAGCGTCCCCAAATAGGAGAAACCAGGGCCGAGGCTAAAGCAGAGATGGCAACAGACAAACCAGTATACCATTCAACCATGTCTCCTTTAACACCTAATTCCTCAATGTAGAGGGCCATGAAAGGCATAACAATGGAGAAACTAGCTCCAGTAAAAAAGGTTCCTATCCATGCAATTTTAAGGTTACGTTGCCAATCAGTACTTTTAAGCTCTTTATGGCGCAAATAATCATCTTCTTTCTAAAATTCACTATCCATTATATCACAATGACTAGCTATGAGGAGCTAGGTAAATCATTTATTGCGCTCTTCACTTTCTCCTTCAAATCATCGAGACTACCGTTATTATCAAGAACCAAACTAGCATACTGCTTTTTCTCTTCTAAAGACATCTGGCTAGCGATACGCATACTAGCTTCCTTTGAACTTAAGTGATTACGTTTCATCAAGCGTTGGCGCTGGACCTCAGGTAACACTGCCACCAACCAAATCTGGTCAAACCAGTCCTGATACCCATTCTCAATAAGTAAGGGAATATCCATGAAAAAAACATCTTCTTTCTTGGCCAAACAATCCCTTTGAGTTGCTAGTTCCTCTCGAATAATTGTCCCTTGAATCTCAGCAGACCGATGTCTCATCTCCTCATTCGAAAAAATCAGTTGCCCTAGTTTAGGACGATTCAATTCTCCATTAGGAAGGAGAATCCCCTCTCCCAACCAATCAAGCAAGGCACTATACAAACGGCCTCCTTTGGCCTGCATATCGTGGACAAGCTGATCAGCATCAATGACCTTGTAACCTGCCTCTTTAATCATTTCAACAACCGTTGATTTTCCTGAAGCAATACCACCTGTTAACCCAATAATCATCGTTTCTGACAATGAGGACACAAATGTGTCCCTCTCCCTCCTAACTTGATTTTCTCAATTGTGCTTGCGCAGCGTGGACAAGGCTGTCCCGTTTTTCCGTAAACCTGCAAATAGTTCTGCATGGTTCCGTCCTCACCAAGGGCATTACGATAGGTCCTTATGGTTGAGCCGCCTTTTTCAATGCCAAGCTGTAAAATGGCAATCGTTTGATCATGGACCCGCTTCATGGTTGCCTTGCTGAGTTCCTTTGCTGGCGTTTCAGGATGAACCTTGGCTGCCCAAAGCACCTCATCAACATAGATATTTCCTAGACCAGCCACCAATTTTTGCTCCAAGAGGAGACTTTTAATGGGCTTTGCAGAACTCATCAAGGCTCTCTCAAACGAGGCGTATTTGAAGGCCTTCTTAGTAGGCTCAGGACCAAGCTTTTTCCTTGTAAAATAAGCCTCCTCTTGACTTTTAGCCAATAAATCAAAGGTCCCAAACTTGCGGACATCTTGATAGACGAGGGTGGAGCCATCATCTAACTTAAAAAATAAATGAAAATGCTTGTTGGTAGGAACTTGATCTGTAAACAGCAGGTATTTTCCCTCCATACGCAAGTGGGAAATCATAATCAACTGTCCAAAGTCAAAAATCAAGTACTTGCCTCTTCGTCGCAGGGCTTGAATGGTTTGACCAGGTAAATCAGTCAAAAAACTATCGTAGGAGGTCTTAATCATTTTTGGAACCTTGACCTCAAGCGACAAAATAGTCCGACCTACTACTAACCTTTCTAAACCTCGTCTAACAGTTTCTACCTCAGGTAACTCAGGCATCTGCTCCTCCTTCTAGCAAGAAAGCCGAGCAAGTGCCCAGCTTTTTAATATTCTTTTTCATTGTAACCAAAATCGGCCAAATCAAGTTTTTTATCACGCCAATTTTTCTTAACCTTAACCCAGGTTTCAAGGAAGACCTTGTCCCCAAGCATGACTTCAATATCTTTACGAGCAAGGGTACCAATTTTCTTGAGCATGGAACCTTGTTTACCAATAACAATACCTTTTTGGCTGTCACGCTCAACCATGATTGTCGCACGAATATGAATCTTATCCGTGTCTTCATCACGCTTCATCTCATCAATGACAACCGCAACGGAGTGTGGAATTTCTTCACGTGTCAACTGAAGGACTTTTTCACGAATCATCTCTGATACCAAGAAACGCTCAGGGTGATCGGTGATTTGGTCCGCTGGGAAATATTGGAACCCTTCCTCAAGGTTATCACTCAAGACATCCACAAGGTGGGAAACATTGTTCCCTTGGAGGGCAGATATCGGAATAATCTCCTTGAAATCCATTTGTGTACGGAAATCGTCAATCTGCTCTAGGAGCTGATCTGGATGGACCTTGTCAATCTTATTGATTACCAAGATAACTGGAACTTTAGCTTGTTTGAGGCGTTCGATAATCATATTATCACCCTTACCACGAGGCTCATCCGCTGGTACCATAAAGAGGACTGTATCAACCTCACGAAGGGTTGAATAAGCAGATTCCACCATGAAATCCCCAAGAGCCGTCTTAGGCTTGTGAATCCCTGGGGTATCGATAAAGACAATCTGTTCCTTATCGGTTGTGTAAATTCCCATAATTTTATTGCGGGTTGTTTGAGCCTTATCACTCATGATAGCAATCTTTTGCCCCATAACATGGTTCAAAAACGTTGATTTTCCTACATTAGGACGACCGAGAATAGCCACAAATCCTGATTTAAATGTCATATAACTTCTTTCCTATTTCGTTTTAATTGAAAATTAAGTGCCAAATTTTAGGTATGAAAACAATCATCCCCGTAATAACTGCATAACAAGAAACCACTAAAACAGCTCCAGCGGCCATATCCTTGGCATTTTTTGCTAGCATTGAAAAGTGATAATTACTAGCTAAATCGACAACATTTTCAATGGCAGAATTAACAATCTCTAGGGCAATTACGAGAAAAACTGCCATCAAAAGAAAGAGCCATTCTGTCGCAGACACACGGAAAATCAAGCCAGCCAATACCACCAAGATAGCTGAAACCAAGTGCTTGCGCATATTGCGTTCTTCTTTAAAAGCCGTTATTATTCCTGTCAGAGCAAACTCAAAACTAGCTGTAAATTCTCTATTTTTCCACTTTTTTTGTGGATTATTGTCGCGTAAGTCCATAAGCAGTCAAAATTTCTTCCTGTAATCCAAACATTTCCGCTTCTTCTTCTGGGGTGTAATGGTCATAGCCATTGATATGGAGAAAACCGTGAACAGCCAAGAAACCCATCTCACGTTCAAAACTATGTCCATAATCCTCAGCTTGTTCATGAGCCTTATCAACGGAAATAAAGAGTTCACCGATATAACTATCAAACTCTCCCATCATTTCAGCTAATTCAGGATTTTCAGCCAACTCTTCCTCATCAAAGCTAATATCTAATTCAGGCTTATACTCCAAACTAATGACATCCGTTGGACGGTCTGTATCACGATATTCCAAGTTTAGTTCGTGGCTGCGTTCGTTGGTTACAAATGTAACAGCCATTTCCTTGTCTTCCTTGCCAAGTTTTTCTGCTGCAAAATCTAGCAACTCCAAGGTTTGTTCTTTTAATTTCTCAGAGACTTGTCCAGTCTCGTCAATCATTTCAATATACATAAGATTCTTTAGGAACGGCTATGCTCACTTCAAGCACAGAACCGCTCGCTTCCTTTCACTAACTCATTAGCTTTTTATAGAAATACTCAAATACATAGAATCCTAACTTTGAGTATTTTTAGTTTAATATTAATCACCTCATTATACCATAAGGACACAGAAAAAGCAGACTTAAGCCTAATTGTCTGCTTTTTGTATGGCCTCTCCGTGAATCGCTTACTTATCCAAACTATCCTTAAGACGTTGAATATGAATGGTTAAATAGACCTGTTCGTCCAAACTCAATTCAAAAGTGTAACCTGTCTTAATATAGTTAGCAATCTTTTGGGTACAGATAAAGGATTCTGGATAATTTACCCTAACCTGCTCGTAAAGAAAAGCATCATTTTTACCACCACTAACCCCACTCACAATCCGTTGCGCTAGATAGCGAAGATGTGTAATAAATCGGTTATAAGAGAAACTATCCTCCTCCAAATCACAACCAAAATGAAGACGGACAATGTCACTAATTCCAACTACAATTTGAGTCATCTGTCGGTCTTTTTCATGGAGACCCGCATCCTTTTGTGCATTGACAAAATGTAAAGCGACAGAGGCAGCCTCATCATCTGCCAATTTAACTTCTAAATCCTTGGCAATCAAACGAAGAGATTGTTTTCCAATCTCATACTCCCGAGGGTAAAATTTTCGAACCTCCCAAGCCAAGGGATTCTGCAGAGAAATACCTTCTCCACTTCTTTCAATGGCGTAATGTAGGTGGTCAGCTAGGGCGATGAAAAAAGAGGGGTCAAACTTGGTTTGTAAGACAGCTTCAGCAAAAGTAAGGATATTCAAAAAGACCTGCATTTCACCTTCAGGCAAATTGACATAAACACGAGACCATTCATCTACTGCCTCTGTATTTTCTAAAACAAAAGTCTTTTCAATCTTTTACTTATCAACAAAGTCTCCGACCTTCTTTTGAAAGCCCAGTCCCTTGCCCATGACAATGTATTCCACATTATTATCCAAAGCCTGAACAACATTGTTGTTTAAAATCTTTTCAATCTGCATCATGATCCCTCGTCATTAAAGCGTTTACTTTATTTTACCAAATTTTTAATGAGAAACCTACTTACTGCAAACGAAAAGCGCTGGACTTACCAACACTTTTCCTAAAGTTCTGTTCGATTTTCGATAGCTCTTAGCAAGGTCACTTCATCAGCATACTCGATGTCAGAACCAACAGCCAAACCACGCGCTAAACGAGTCACCTTGATTCCCGCAGGTTTGAGGACACGTGAAATATACATAGATGTTGCCTCACCATCTGCTGTTGCATTAGTAGCAATGATAACTTCGTCAACCTCGCTATCCATAAGACGAGTAATCAAACTTTTCAAGTTAATATCATCTGGTCCAACACCATTCATAGGGGAAATAAGCCCTTGAAGCACATGGTAGAGACCACGGTATTCCTGAATCTTTTCCATAGCTGAAACATCTTTGGAGTCTTCAACAACCAAAATCTTAGTACGATCTCTCGTTTCATCTGTACAAATGTTACAGGGATCATCATCTGTCAAACGACCACAGACCGAACAATAAGTCAATTCACGTTTGGCTGCCAAGAGGTTTTTTGCGAAATCATTGACATCTTCATCAGACATGCTAATGGTATAAAAAGCTAGGCGTGTCGCTGTTTTAGCCCCAATTCCAGGGAGTTTTGAAAAACTATCAATCAGCTTCGCAATTGGAGTAGGATAAAGCATGAAGGTCTCCTGTTCTTTATATGATTTTATTCATCTCTTATCTTTTGTCACTATCATGGATATGTCTTTACCCAAGAACAAATACTCAAACACTATATCACAGAAAAATCCCTCGTGCAAGGCACAAGAGATTTTCATATTTAGTGAGTATTTTGATAAAGTTCCATGATAGCTTTGACTGCAACTTGGGGGCTTTTACTCTTCCAATCAAGAACATGTGGGTACATGATTCCAACAGCCAACTTCGTACCATCTTTGGCGGTCGCATAGGCTACGGCATTAAGATTATATGTTTTTACTGTGTTACCTGAACTGTCTGTCGTATAGGTTTCGGCTGTCCCTGTTTTACCACTAATTGGAATGATAGAACTTGCCATAGCTTTACCAGTCGCAAGGCTAGAACCGGAATTAACGACATCATTAAAGCCTTGTTGGATAATCCCCATCTGCTCAGAATCAAGAGGTAAGGTATTTAATACACGTGTATCTACCGTTGAAGCTAGAGTTCCTAAGCTACCATTAGTACCAGCATCATAGATACCTCCCACAATATGAGGTGCTACACGTTTACCACCATTTGCAATTGAAGCAACATATTGAGCCAATTGAATAGTTGTATAAGAGTCGTACTGACCAAAAGCTTCTGTCAAGACGTTGGCTACATTGTAATTCTTAGAAATATAACCTTCTGACTCTCCAGGCAAATCAAGTCCTGTAGATACCCCCATACCAAAATCAGCGTAGGTATCACGAAGTGTCGTCATGGCCTTATCCATATTGTCAGTCGACAAGGCCATGCCTGGAACATATTGTTGGCCAAGTAGTTTGATTGCAATCTGCACCATATAGGTATTTGATGAATATTCTAGAGCCTGTGTCGCGGTAATAGGACGGCTACCTTGATCTGTAAACCAAGATGTAATCGAGGCTGAACCAGCAATGTTGATTGGTTGGTCAGTCAAGACCTGATTTCCATAGATGGCTCCTGAACGCCAACCAGCAGTAAGGGTTGCTCCCTTAACAACAGATCCTGGAATAAAGACATCAGTGATTGTTCCTAAGGCATTTGCTTTAAAATCTTGTGCCCCTTGTTCATGTTTTTGCCCCGCCATGGCAAGTACAGCACCAGTGTCAGCATTCATAACAACGGCATACATTCCTTCAGAATAGGTAGCTTTGTTCTCTGAAATCTCTGAAGAAAGCTGTTGACCTAGGATATCTTCAACTCCCTTTTGGAAATCAAGGTCGATGGTCAACTGCAGATTATTACCCTTACTTCCCTTTTGAGTGATTTTATCACTATCAACTTCGCCTTCCTTGTCTACTGTAATCTCACGAACAGTATGTTTCCCTTGTAGCTTCTCCTCGTATTCTTTTTCTAGATAAGAAGTTCCTACACGGTCATTAAGGGCATAACCTTTTTTGAGGTATTCCTTGGCATCTTCTTGTGGCAAACCTGCTTCTGAACTTGAGACTTTCCCGATGAGAGGAGACAAGGCTGAATCAACCGTATGACGCTCCCAATCCTTAGCAACCGTAATACCATTAAGTTCCTTCTGTTTAGCTGCTACAATCGCAATTTGTTCAGGTGTCAAGTCTCCTGTTTTCAATGTGACTGTTGAGAAATTAGAAACAGCATTCATCTGTGAGTAAATGTAGACAATCTTAAGCTCATCCTCAGTGTAATCCACTGCTTCATCAGGAACGGCATCAACAGCATTGTTGTAAATAGTAGCTTCAGCTAATTTATTACCAAACTTATCTGTTTTCTTGTCCTTTGGAAGATCATTAACCACACGTTTGTAGGTGGCAGAATCCGCTAGATAGAAATCGCGTTTCTGGCGTGCTGTTACCTTCGTCTCCGTTAGTGTTACCATGGTCGCTAACTTTTCAGAGACCTTCTTCATAGTATCTGATGACACCAAATTGCTACGTGTAAAGGTGATAACGTCCTTACTCTGGTTGGTCGTAAGAGCAACCCCCTTGGCATCAAAGATTTGCCCACGTTCGCTTGCAATTCTAACCGTATACTTGGAGTTATCCTCTAATTTCTTAGTATAAAACGATTTGTTATAAACCTGCATATAGGTCAAACGTGCAAAAAGCAACAAAAAAAGGACAAAGACTACACCAAAAAGCAAGTAAACACGACGTGAGATGTTTACTGGCTTTCTAGGTTTATTCGCTCGTTTTTCTTTTTGTTTTTGGCGCCGTTTTTCCCATTTTTGACTGAGTTTTTTCGAAAATGATGTCACTTTTTTTCCTCTATGTTCTCATAAAAATTCTCTTTTATTTTATCACAAATAAGCTTCAGCAATCTTAAAAAAATGTCGAAATCTAAAAAAACTTGCCTCAATACAAGACACGTTTTTTAGATTATATTGACAACTTTTTCATCCAGCTAGGAATGGCTTTACTGATATGTGTCGGCAAAACCACATAGGCATTTTTAGCCAGATCATCAGCAATAGCTGAGTGAAGCCAGGTAGCTACTGTGACAGCCTTATAGCGATCAATTGAAGCGAACTGGGCCAGAAAACCAGTAATCATACCAGCTAAGGTATCTCCCATTCCTCCAGTGGCTTGATAAGGCCCACCAACTTCTAAATGAGCTACTTTTTCACCTTGATAAACAGCCGTCTTATGACTCTTGGCAACCAGAATTGTCCCAGCTTGGAACTCACCTAAGGCTTTTTGAGTGTTGGAAACTGTCTGCTCTGGAATCCTTAAACCAGACAAGCGTTCCCATTCTTTTTGATGTGGGGTGAGAGTAAGGTGACAATCTGGTAAGCTCTTCTTATTCTTCTTAGCCAAAAGATTGAGAGCTGAACCATCAACAACCAAATTTTGATTTGTCCTAAGATTTGCCAGCACCAAGTCCATAGCCTGACTAGCTGCACCATCTTCACCTAGGCCAGAACCGATTAATACTACATCAGCTGCCCTAAGATTCTCAAGAAATCTTTCAGTCTCTCTAAGGTCAAAAGCCATGGCTTCAGGGAGATGAGCATGAAGGGCTGTGATATTTTCACGATCCGTAGCCACTGTGACCAAGCCTGCCCCACTATTGACACAAGCTATGGCAGCCATAATGATGGCACCACCATAAGGATAAAGCCCACCAACTAAAAGCACTCGACCGTAAGAACCCTTGTGAGACTCTCTCAAGCGAGGTGTTATCACTTGCCTAGCTAAATCGTCATCAACTTTCATAAACTATCCTTTCGCACTACGAAGAGCAGCTTGATAGGTCTGTTCCATCAGCATAGTAATAGTCATAGGGCCTACACCACCTGGAACAGGCGTGATCATGCCAACCTTATCTTTCACTTGATCAAAATCAACGTCACCACAAAGTTTGCCTTCTTCATCACGGTTGATTCCCACATCAATGACAACAGCACCCTCTTTGACATATTCTTCTGTTACAAATTTTGCACGTCCAATAGCTACAATCAAGACATCTGCCTTGCTACAAACCTTAGCCAAATGCGGTGTTCGTGAGTGGGTCAAGGTAACTGTAGCATTCTTTTCTAGAAGAAGCTGAGCCATAGGTTTACCAACAATATTACTACGTCCAATGATAACTGCTGTCTTACCTTCCAATTCAACATTGTACTCACGAAGGATTTCCATAATTCCAGCCGGTGTACAAGGCACCATTTGACGGCGACCATTCCAGAGATTACCAGTATTCATAGGATGGAAACCATCGACATCTTTTTTAGGATCAATAGCCAAAAGAATACGCATTTCATTAATATGATTCGGCAGTGGCAACTGAACCAAGATACCATGGAAAAGCGGATCCTGATTATAACGCTCAATAACTTCAATCAACTCTTCCTCACTAATACTCTCAGAAAGATTGACCGTCTGACTATGGAAGCCAGCCTTTTTAGCAGCACGTTCCTTATTACGCACATAAACCTGACTGGCAGGGTTGTCACCGACCATGATTACCACGAGTCCTGGCACAATCCATTCCTTTTCTTTTAGACGTGCTACCTTTTCATGCAATTGATCCTGCATTTTAGCAGCTAGGGCCTTACCATCCATTATTATCGCCATGGGTGTTCTCCAATACATACTTTTTTTCAATTATACCATAGTGAGGACTCTTTGTGACTAAATTTTCTAAATTTTCAAAAAGACGTTTCAAATGAAAACTAAAAAAGCTGGAATTGCCTTCCAACTTCTTCTGATTATGTTTCGTGACTAATCCACAAAACCATTTTGCTGACTCCAACCCTTAATAACCTTCAAGGTCTTCTGCTGGTATTTGCCACTCTCATACATGTGATCTGCACCTGTTAAGGAAACGAGAACAGAATCACGGTAGTTCTTAGCTGTTCTTCTAGCAATATTAGGATGAGTCATCTTATCCTTGGTTCCTGAAATGACGAGAACAGGACATAAAATGTTACTAAAATCCACATAAGCTGCCTTTGTCTTATCAAACCAATGAAGAGCCATCTGAGTATAAACTTTTCCTGATTCAGGAACCAGACCAGCAAAAACTTCCTCTTTCAAAGCTTCCTCTTGTTCATTCATGCAATACTTGAAAAACTCCTTTTTATAAGGGGGCATGGCTTTTTTCCAAAACCCCCAGCGTAAAAAGTGTTTGCCAAAACAAGCTAACATGGTTGGATAAAAGGCATAAATATCTGCTGTCGGAGCAGGTCCCATGAGAATCATACCAGCAACTTCTGTCTTTTCAGCAACCATTTGAGCCACCAGACAGCCTAAAGAGTGCCCCAAAATGAGTGGTGGTTGGTCTAGACTTTCAATCAAAGCCACTAAATCATCTCGATAGTCCTGCAAGGTAACAGTCCCAACTTTAGCTAGGCACTCTTGATAAGGTAGGTCATGGTAACGAAAGCTAGGTGTATGCACCTTATATCCCATTTGACGTAGACCTGTCGCAAATTCTCCCCAAACATTGCCATCACACCAGGTCCCATGAATTAGGACAATCTCTCTGTTCAAAACCATTCCTTATACATCTCCCTTTTTTGTTAAAAATTTAGATTATTTATCTATCTTATAGTATCATACTTCCAACCTACATACCTTTATACATTTCTTACAATCGTAAGAAAATGGTCTCTTATTCATTTAAGAGACCATTTTTCTATATATTATTAGTGATTAGCCTTATGCATTTCTTCCTTAACCGGACAAGAACACTCACAATCGCCACAAGAACCTTTTCCTTTGATATAGTGACGGATGCCAAGACCAGCCAAAGCAAAAATAATGAAGGCAATGATAAACGTTGACATAACAATTCCTCCTAAATCTAAATATGGGCTTCTTGAAGATTATCCAAGCTAATGATTTGATCCTTAATCTGACGTGGTTTACGAACCACAAAATAAATCATGGTCACTAACAGCAAGAAGGCAACAAAAGTCCAAATTGTCATTGACTTGCCGTATAGGATAACTTGGCCAAACTGATAAAGAATTAAACTCACACAATAAGCTAGGCCTGTTTGAAAACCGATAGCACCAACCGTCCATTTAAGATTGGCCATTTCACGCTTAATAGCTCCAATAGCCGCAAAACATGGCGCACAAAGCAAGTTAAAAATCAAGAAGGAATAGGCAGCTAAGGAAGAATAATCTCCTCGCAGAGCCTCAGCCAGACCCGCCTCACTGCTATTATGATAGAGAATACCAAAGGTGGCAACAACAGTCTCCTTGGCAGCTAAGCCTGTAAGAGCCGCAACTGTTGCCTTCCAATTTCCAAATCCAAGCGGATCAAAAATCCAAGACAAACTCCTACCGAGAGTCGCCAAAATACTGGCTTCCGTATCTACCGTATGTAGCGTAAAGTTGTAGTTAGACATAAACCAGATAAGAACTGTCAAACTGAAAATAATGGTTCCCGCACGTTTGACAAAACTCATAGCCTTACCAAAGGCATAGCGCAAAACTGACATGGCTTTAGGCCAATGGTAAGCAGGCAATTCCATTATAAACGGACTGGTTAGGCCACCCAAAAAACTCGTCTTTTTGAGGGCAATACCTGATAAGATAATGGCAGCCATCCCAATAAAATAAGTACTTGGTGCTACTAATGAGTTACTAGGGAAGAAAGCTCCAGCAATCAAGGCAATTACTTCCAACTTGGCCGAACAAGGCATGAAGGTTGCCGTCATAATGGTAATGCGACGGTCCCTTTCATTTTCAATAGTTCGACTAGACATAACTGCTGGAACCCCGCAACCTGTCGAAATCAACATGGGAATAAAGGATTTTCCAGAAAGCCCAAAACGTCGGAAAATACGGTCCATAACAAAGGCAATACGACTCATATATCCAATGTCCTCAAGCACACCCAAACAGATAAAGAGCACAAAAATTTGAGGAAGGAATCCTAGTACTGTCCCAATCCCAGCGACGATACCATCAATAATCAAAGACTTAAGCCAGTCCTGAACTTGAAGAAAGTCAAGACCAGAAGTTACCAAATCTGGAACATACTTACCAAAAAGCACATCGTTAGCCCAGTCTGTCCACATGGTTCCAACAGTTTGGATAGATAAGAAATAAACCAAATACATAACTGCTGCGAAAATTGGTAAAGCCAAAATACGGTTGGTAACAATCCTATCAATCTTATCTGACAAGGTCAGGGCAAAATCTTCCGTATGACTTTGAGCCATCTGACAAACACGTTCAATAAAGGCATAACGCTCATTAATGACAATTGACTCCGCATCTTCTGTGAAAATTTCCTCAGTGATACGAATGATATCTTTGATTTCTTTTCGTTGGAATGGGGACAAGTCTAGCTCAGCCTCAACTAAAGCATCGTGTTCAAAGAGTTTAATGGCATAAAAACGCGCAGACCTTTGTGGCACCGAATTTCCCAAGACTTCCAAAATTTGTGAGATGGCAGCTTCTAACTTATCGTCATAAATTGGAAAGGCAATGTCACCGACTGTAGAAGTCGTCGTATGAGCTGCCTTCTTCACTGCCTGATCGACACCAGTTTGTTTGAGAGCACTAGTAGCTACTACTGGGACGCCTAGATGATAAGATAATTTATCAATATTTATCTGTTTTCCCTGAGCCTCCAAAACATCACTCATGTTAAGTGCTAAAGTGACTGGAATACCTGTCTCAATCAACTGCGTTGTCAGATAAAGGTTACGCTCCAAATTAGTCGCATCAACCACATTTAGAATACTTTCGGCCCTTTGGCTCAACAAATAGTCACGCGCTACCTTTTCTTCAGGGCTATAGGGTGACATTGAGTAAATCCCTGGTAAATCCTGGATTTCTAAATCCTTATTCTTTTTGACCAGACCACTTTTTCGTTCTACAGTAACACCCGGCCAGTTACCAACACGCTGATTGGTCCCTGTTATCAGGTTGAATAAACTGGTTTTACCACTATTAGGATTACCTATTAATGCAATTTCTGTCATTTTTCCTCTTCCTCGTCCAGCATGACCACACTAATCATTTGCGCTTCCGACTTGCGTAGGGTTAATTCATACCCTCTCAAGCTAATTTCTATAGGATCTCCCAAAGGGGCTACCTTACGCAATAAGACCCGAGTACGCTTTGTAATTCCCATATCCATAAGACGCCGTTTGCTCTCATTTGCTGAAAAAATATCCGTAACGATAGCCGAACGTCCAACTGGTAATTCAGAAAGAGGTATCTTTTCCTGATCTTCCTCTGCAGGTGCCAAATCAATCTTATCTAGAATCGAAGCATCAAAGGCTAAGCGACTCCCCTTTACGATAATAATAGCACTGTTCTTGGTCTTAGTTACCACCTCAATCATTTCACCGGCAGCCAGCCCTAGGTTAGATAAGTGCAAAAGACTATCCTTAGGGAGGTTAATGCCAAGAATCCGGTAAGGCGTTTTTAAGGCCGCATCATATATGAGCATTTTTCTTGACCTACTTTGTTATTTTTGATATGGCATCATTATAGCATATTTATCCATCTTTTCCGCAAAATTATCCTAAACAAGAATAATTCTAGAAAAGCAGAACACAAAAAGAAAAGGCCGGAAAAGTTCCAGCCTTCACAAACAATGTATACATACTTAATGAATATCTTACAAAACCTTACTCAAGAAATCCTTAGTACGATCTTCCTTAGTATTGTCGAAAATCTCTTGTGGTGTGCCTTCTTCTACAATAACACCGCCATCCATAAAGATAACACGATCAGCCACCTCATACGCAAAGCCCATTTCGTGGGTAACGATTGCCATTGTCATCCCTGATTTAGCAAGGTCTTGCATAACGGCAAGAACTTCACCAACCATTTCTGGGTCAAGGGCTGATGTTGGTTCGTCAAACAAGAGAACGTCTGGATCCATAGCCAAACCACGTGCGATTGCAATACGTTGTTGCTGACCACCTGATAGACTTGTTGGGTAGGCATCTGCCTTATCTTTCAAGCCAACCTTTTCTAAAAGTTCCATAGCTTTCGCGTCTGCATCAGCTTTTGAAACACCCTTGGTTTTAATCGGTGACAAGGTGATATTTTCCTTAACTGTCATGTTCGGGAAGAGGTTAAACTGTTGGAAAACCATTCCCATTTTTTCACGCATTTTGAAAATGTCGTTATTCTTATCTGTAATATCCACACCTTCAAAAGAAATAACGCCTTTTGTAGGTTTCTCAAGCAAGTTCATTGAGCGTAGGAAGGTTGATTTTCCTGATCCTGAAGGACCAATGATAACCACTACTTCACCCTTTTTAATATCTAGATCAATCCCTTTGAGAACTTCATTCTTACCAAAATACTTGTGAAGATTTTTAATCTCAATAATTGTTTCTGCCATTATTTACGTCCCTCCCCAAGTCGTTGTTCCATTTGTTTCAAGAGTGCCGTCATAGCTGTTGTTACAATCAAATAATAGAAGGCTGCGAACAAGAGCGGCGTCAAAGTCAAGTAGGTCGTTGTTGCAACAGTTTGTGCACCATTCCACAATTCCATAACCCCGATGGTTTGCAAGAGCGAACTATCCTTGATAATAGTGACAAACTCGTTACCTAAGGCAGGCAAGATATTTTTAATAGCTTGAGGCAAGACCACATAACGCATGGTATTCCATGGACGGATACCAAGTGAGTAGGCTGCTTCAATCTGACCTTTAGGAATAGACTCGATACCTGCACGTACACTCTCAGAAATATAAGCACCACTGTTCAAAGAAAGGACGATAATACCCGGAACGATACGTGACAAATCAAGGTTTAAAATCCCAAACTGCACAGTTGGAAGGTTCATGTGGATGAGGTTAAAAGCAATCATAATCTGCACAACCATAGGAGTCCCACGGAAAACCCAAACATAAAGGCTTACTAGCCACTCCAAAGGTTTGATTCCAGAACGCTTGGCCAAGGATACCAAAACCCCAAGGATGGTTCCGAAGAAGACCACGCAGACCGAAATCATAATTGTTACTAAGACACCATAGTTAAAGTAAGACCAAAACTGCGGTAGAAATGAAAAATTCATCTAGATACTCCTTACTAATATTCTTCAATATTATATCAGAAGACTGTATAAAAATAAAGTATTTTCTTATAAATGCGATATTTCAGTATAAAAACTAAGTTATAGACATCGCTATCAAATCTCTCAAGCAAGACACCTCAAGTCCTCCTAAGATGACTTCTTCCCAAAAGGTTTGTCAATGATTTGAAATATTGCCTATTTTGGTAACCCATACAAGCATTACCCGATGCTTTCATCCTGATAAAAATGCCTGAAACTATCGAGTTTCAGGCATTCTGAATTTTTGGAACCTTGTAAAGTCCCCAAATGATTTATTAGTAAAGCAAATCGTAGATTTCCATTGCAATCAAGTCGATGCTATCAAATGAATAAGATTCACGTGCCTCAACGTCACGCAATGTGAAAACTGGACCATTTTCAGGATCGTTGCTAAATGATACTTCGGCAACAACCACTCCTTCACGTTCAAAATTACGTTTCAAATTACCACCATCAGCCGCCATCATTTCAAGACGGTTAATGATTCTCACCAAATGTGATTCCATGTTATTTCTCCTATTAATTGTGTATTTCTTACTTATTTTATCACACTTATGGGAAAAATGGGGGAATTTTAAATATTTTTCAAGGAATTGTACATAATGGCCTTAATAGAATGCATACGATTCTCAGCTTCTTGGAAGATGATGTCACTGTATTTTTGGAAGACTTGATCTGTAATTTCTAACTCTGCCAAACCATATTTGTCATAGATTTCTTTCCCAATTTGGGTATTGAGATCATGAAAGGCTGGGAGACAATGCATAACAATAACATCTGGATTTTCTGTCTTGGCTAGTAGGTCTGCATTAATTTGATAAGGCAAGAGTAAATCAATACGAGATTTAAAATCTACCTCTTCACCCATAGATACCCAAACATCCGTATAAAGCATATCCACTCCCTTGACCTCTGAAATATCATCTGTAATGGTTAAGTCGGCACCATTATTATGTTTCTGAGCTAAGGCTACAATCTCATCTTCGGGTTGCAGCACCTCTGGGGCAATAATCTTGACATTAACGCCTAAAATAGCCGAAGTGACCAAAAGTGAGTTGGCTATATTATTTCTACCATCTCCAATATAGGCGATGGTCAAGCCTTCCAAACTACCAAAACGCTCCTTCAAAGTCATGAAATCCGCAATCATTTGCGTTGGATGCCAGGTATCCGTCAAACCATTCCAGACCGGAACACCTGAGTACTTAGCCAAATCTTCAACATCTTCTTGTTTAAAACCACGGTACTCGATTCCATCAAACATAGATCCCAGAACCTTGGCTGTATCAACTACAGATTCCTTCTTACCTAACTGAATGTCTCCAGCACCAAGGTAGGTCACATTCATACCTAGGTCCTGACCGGCCACTGTAAAAGCTGAGCGAGTTCTGGTAGATGTTTTTTCAAAAATCAAGGCAATATTTAAGCCATCTAAATATTTATGCGGAATTCTTTCCTTCTTTAACTGTTTAAATTTTAAAGATAAATCAATTAACTCCTCGATTTCTTGCTTGGTAAAGTCGATTTCTTTCAAAAAGGATTTAGCTTGTGTCATAGGTATCTCTCTTTCGTTCTGAATAATATAAAAACATTATATAATATTTATACATTATAAACAAGTGATTTTGAATTTAAATTCAACATTAGCACTCCTGTCAAGAGAGTGCCAAACCTAGATGCTTTTTACTTGCAATCTATCTCCCGCATGCTATAATGGAGTCATAGATTTGACCTTTTTTGACCAAGAAAATTTTCAATAAAGGTCTTTCCCAATTCAGATAGAAAAGAGGTACTGATATGCTCTGTCAAAACTGTAACCTTAATGAAGCTAGTATTCATTTGTATACCAATGTAAATGGTAATCAGCAACAAGTTGACCTCTGTCAAAATTGTTATAAAATCATGAAATCTGACCCAGAGAACCCCCTTAATCAATTCAATCAAACTGGAGGTTCCAGCTTCTTCGATGATTTCTTCAGCGACCTAAATAACTTCCGTTCTTCTAACGGTGATCTTCCCAATACACCTCCAACACAAGAAGGTGGTAACCGAGGAAACGGTGGCAATACACAAGGGCCAGGCCGTCCAGGAGGACCACGCCAACAAGCTCCTCAACAGCCACAAGGTCTTCTTGAAGAGTTCGGCATTAACATCACTGACATCGCTCGTCGTGGAGACATCGATCCAGTCATTGGACGTGACGAGGAAATCATTCGTGTCATCGAAATTCTTAACCGCCGTACCAAGAACAATCCCGTCCTCATCGGTGAACCCGGTGTCGGTAAGACTGCTGTCGTTGAAGGACTAGCTCAAAAAATTGTAGATGGTAGCGTTCCTCAAAAACTCCAAGGCAAACAAGTCATCCGTCTTGATGTGGTCAGCTTGGTTCAAGGAACTGGTATCCGTGGCCAATTTGAAGAACGCATGCAAAAACTTATGGAAGAAATTCGTCAACGTCAGGATGTTATCCTATTTATTGATGAAATCCATGAAATCGTAGGAGCTGGTAATGCTGGAGATGGCAATATGGATGCTGGAAACATTCTAAAACCTGCCCTTGCTCGTGGGGAACTTCAACTGGTCGGAGCAACAACACTCAACGAATACCGCATCATCGAAAAAGATGCTGCCCTTGAGCGTCGTATGCAACCAGTTAAGGTTGACGAACCAACTGTTGAGGAAACCATCACTATTTTGCGTGGGATTCAGCCTAAATATCAAGACTACCACCACGTCAAATATACGGACGAAGCGATTACTGCAGCTGCAGAATTGTCCAACCGCTACATCCAAGACCGTTTCTTACCAGACAAGGCCATCGACCTTCTTGATGAAGCTGGTTCGAAGATGAACTTGACCCTCAACTTTGTTGATCCTAAAGATATCGACAAACGTTTGATTGAGGCTGAAAACCTCAAGGCTCAAGCTACTCGTGACGAGGACTTTGAAAAAGCTGCCTATTTCCGTGACCAAATTGCCAAATACAAGGAAATGCAAAAACAAACCATCAAAGACCAAGATATGCCTGTCATCACAGAAAAACATATCGAAGCCATTGTGGAACAAAAAACCAATATTCCTGTCGGTGATTTGAAAGAAAAAGAACAATCACAACTTCTTAGTCTTGCTGATGATCTTAAATCACATGTTATCGGACAAGATGCCGCAGTTGATAAGATTGCCAAAGCCATCCGTCGTAATCGTGTTGGATTGGGTGCACCAAATCGCCCAATTGGTAGCTTCCTCTTCGTAGGTCCTACAGGAGTCGGTAAAACTGAACTCTCTAAACAATTGGCGATTGAACTCTTTGGTTCAGCTGACAGTATGATTCGTTTCGACATGTCAGAATACATGGAAAAACACGCCGTTGCCAAATTAGTCGGTGCCCCTCCAGGATATGTCGGTTACGACGAAGCTGGTCAGTTAACTGAAAAAGTCCGCCGTAATCCTTATTCACTCATTCTTCTAGATGAGGTTGAAAAAGCTCACCCAGACGTTCTTCACATGTTCCTCCAAGTTCTTGACGACGGTCGCTTGACTGATGGTCAAGGGCGAACTGTAAGTTTCAAGGATACCATCATCATCATGACATCAAATGCTGGTACTGGTAAAGTTGAAGCTAGCGTTGGCTTTGGAGCTACTCGTGAAAATCGTACCAATTCTGTTCTTAACCAACTTGGAGATTTCTTCAGTCCTGAATTCATGAACCGCTTTGACGGTATTATCGAATTCTCTGCCCTCAGCAAAGAAAATCTCCTTACTATCGTGGACCTCATGCTTGATAATGTCAACCAACGCTTGGCTAACAACGGTATCCACCTCAGTGTAACTGAGAAAGTTAAGGAAAAATTGGTTGACCTTGGTTACGATCCTAAGATGGGTGCTCGACCACTACGTCGTACCATCCAAGATCACATTGAAGATGCTATTACCGACTTCTACCTTGAAAATCCAAATGAAAAAGATCTCAAGGCTGTCATGACTTCAAAAGGCCATATCACCATTAAGTCTGCTAAAAAAGCTGAAAAAGCTACTCAGAAAGCTGAAACACCAAAAGAAACTGATTAAACAAATAAACCAAGTCATTACGACTTGGTTTATTTATCTTTTCATTTCCTATTTTCAAATTTATCCCTAATTCTGCCTAAATCAATAGGAAAATGAGCAAAATTTTAGTATAATATAGGCAAATAAACGTAAGGAGCAACTCATGAATCCAACATTTGGTGACAAGGTTGAGGGAGCTCATTATCAAACACGTTACGGTGTTTATGCTGTGATTCCTAACCAAGAAAAGACAAAGATTATTTTAGTCCAGGCTCCTAACGGAGCTTGGTTTCTCCCAGGTGGAGAAATCGAAGCAGGCGAGGATCACTATAGCGCATTAGAACGCGAGTTAATTGAAGAACTTGGGTTTACAGCCACTTTAGGCCAGTACTATGGCCAGGCTGATGAATACTTCTATTCAAGCCACCGTGACACTTACTATTACAATCCAGCCTATATTTATGAAGTTGTAGATTTTTCAAAAATTGGCAAACCTCTCGAAGATTTCAATAACCTGGCCTGGTTTCCAATTGATGAAGCCATTGCTAAACTTAAACGTGGCAGCCATAAATGGGGAATCGAACAATGGAAAGCAAGCAACATAACAACTAGCAAATCTTAGGAGGAAACTATGAAACTCATTAATACGACCCGTACACACCAAGAACTCGTTCAAAACCAACTAGACAACACGGATGCCTTTCTCGTAGAGACCTACTCTGCTGGGAATACTGATGTTGTCTTTACACAAGCACCTAAGCATTATGAACTCTTGATTTCAAATAAACATCGTGCTGTTAAAGACAACGAATTAGAAGTTATCCGTGAATTCTTCCTCAAACGAAAAATCGACAAAGATATCGTTTTGATGGACAAACTTAGAACAGTACACACTGACAAATTGATTGAGATTTCATTCCCAACAACTGTATAAGACAGAACAAGCAATGGCTAACACCACTGCTTGTTTTTTAGTATGTTACAAAGCTTTCGAAGCTTGATCCAGAACTTCCATAACCTGACGACTATGTTCCAACTGCTGGGCAACACTGTCAAAATCCTTGGTCGCCACCATCTTTTCAAAAGCTACAAATTCATCATACATACGATGTTGTGGACTATTAAGATTGACAACTCTCTCTTTCTGACCATTGAGAGTGACTCCAATTTCAGGAAGAGTGTTGGTTGCACCAAAAATAGTAATAGCTCCCTTATCCCCTTGAATAGTTGAACGAATCTCCGCACTACAGTCTTTAGCTCCAATGGCAACAGCCTTAAAGTTACCATAGTCCAAAACTAGAATTCCTGACGTATCCACTCCTCGCTCCACATTAGGTAGATATTCCACACGATTAGGCTTACCAAAAAGGCCAACAAGAAGGTGAATATTATAGATATTAAGATCTCTAAGTGCTCCCCCACCCATTTCAGGGTTGAAGACAGGAGCAATTTCCCCATGTTTGAAGGCATCGTAACGTGATGAATATTGAGAATAATTGATATTCACAATCTTAATATCCCCAATATCAGACAAGGCTTCCTTAATCGCTGTAAAATTAGCCAGATATTGATTGGTAATAGCCTCCATCAAGAGAAGCTTTTTTTCTTGAGCAAGCTTAGCTAGCACTTCAAACTCTTCTAAATGAAGGGTGAAGGGTTTCTCACAGATAACATGCTTTCCGGCCAAAAGTGCTTTCTTAGCATAGTCATAGTGGGTATGATTGGGCGTTCCGACATAAATCGTATCAACTTCTGGATTAGACAAAATTAACTCATAATCACTAGTCGCCTGAGATAAGCCATATTGTTTGGCTAAAGCCTCAGCCTTATCATGCGATCGTGGTGTCGATAAGATAGCTTCAAGCTCGATGCCCTCAATAGTTGTTAACACAGGAAGAACCTCTGTCACAATCATTCCTGTCCCTAATAATGCAAGTTTCATCAACTTACCTCCTTAATTTCTAATCTCTCTTTACAATGAACCAAGACTATGGACAAACGCATGTGTGTTAAATTCTTCTTTAGTTACTTGAATGAAGCTCATTTTTTTCCTTCCTAAAATGGATAAAGTAAATGACGAGTGAGATAAAAAGCAAGATGGCAAGTACTGCCACTAATGGTATTCGAATCGGACGGATATTAAGCAACAAATCTCCACTAACTGCATAAACAATCGAGACTGGCGTCACTCCAATAAGGGTTGCCAAAATCCTCGTCCTTGTGGGTAAATTCATCTGAACACAAGCATAATTGACCAGAGCTGATGGTATAAAAGGAATAGAGAAGGCTAAAGAAATCCCAATAAAACGATGCTTAAAGTTTTCAATATAGTTTAGGAGTTTCTCCATACGTTTGGACTTCTCTGGCTTTTCAAGTCTTCTCAGAATTTCAAAACTAGTCAAATTTCCAAAAGTATTACCAATAATATTCATCGGAATCACAAGCAAAGGACCATAGAGTAGCCCAATAAAAATACAAAAAATAGAACTTGAAACTCCAGGAATAGCTGATGACAGAATCATAAGACTAATAAGGATAAGTGCATTTTGGAAATTAGCCTGCTTAAAAACTTCTCTTAAAAAGGCTTGATCATGCTTAGCGTTGATCCATTCCTTGATTAAGGGGAGGAAGTTATTTAAAAGAGGCCATAAGAACACCAGTATTAAACCTGCTATCCCTATAAAAAATAGTCTTTTTTTGGTCATTACATCTCCACAATTTTAATCACTCCTTTTATTATAACAAAAAAATGCCTTCATTGATTTAGAAAGGCATTTTTTACTGTGATTACTTGTTAATCAAATTTGCTTGTGACTTGTTTTCCAAGGCACCATTTTTAAAGTTAAGGGTAAGGCTACCTGTTTCACCCTTCTTAGCGACAAGATTCGAAGACCAGAGAGCCTGTGTCATTGTTGCATCTGAAGAGACAGCGATTGAATAAACATCGGGTGTGCCAAGCGTTTTGACAGCATCATCATAGCTAGTTCCATTTTTGAGGTTTTCATACACCTTCAGTGTGATTTTAGGATCACGGACGTAAGAAAAGTTTGAAATTGACTTAACGACAGTGCTATTGTTAAAGAGTTTCGCTGTAACCACAACATTGTCATACTGCCAATTATAAACATCAAGCTTAGCATCTCCTGCTTGCTCTTGACCAGTTGATGAGGGTTCACCAAACCAGCCCTTCAAGCTATCAAGATTTGAGCCTCCTGAGAATTCTTGAGAAGCATTTGCCATGGTGATTTTATCAAAATTCTGGCGAACATTCCCATGCTTAACAGTTAAAATCTTTGAAGCCTCATTATCCAGAGATCCCTTCGTCTCAGTTTTAGACGAAGATTTTCCACAAGCAGCTAGAGTAAAAAGTGAGAGACCTAAAACGGTCAAAGACAAAAGTTTTTTCATAATAAATTCCTATATACACAAATAAAAGGCTGACGCCTCAAGTATTTATGGAGCCGGTGGGAGTCGAACCCACGTCCAAACACCTGCCAACATATTCGTCTACAACCATAGGTTATGTCTTTCATTTAACAGATAGACGACACATAACTCAAGCCTTCTATCTGCGAGCCTATAAATCTCTTTTCAACCAGCTAGGCAATGGTCAAACGTAGCTTATAAATCAATAAAACCTCTAAACAAACATAAGCAATCTGCTAGAAGTCACGCGAGCAGGTGTTTAGGCTGCTACAGCGTAAGAATTAGTATTTTTTGCAGTTATATTTAACTGAGCGTTTACGTCGCCACACGAGTCGCAGAATATGCCTCATAATGCCTGTCGAATCCGTAACGACCCCAATATGAGATACTGAGTATTATATCAAATTATTTAATAAATTGCAAAAGATTAGCCAAACTGTCTCCCCCAATAAATCCACTATAGAGACGCTAATACAGTAGTCAACTTTGATTTTAGGATAAGCTAGTAGCCATTCATCTGTATGTTTGCCTTTTTCCTTTCAACACTAAAAGATTTTACATAATAATTTCTCTAAAACTTAGCAAGAAAAAAACGTTGAGCGAACAAGTCTTTCAACGTTTTTCTTTTTGCACCCTAAGGGAATCGAACCCCTATCTCAAGAACCGGAATCTTACGTGATATCCATTACACTAAGGGTGCTAACAGTATACTATTATAGCATACTCTAAAATAGAAAAAAAGACATGTTTCCATGCCTCTTTTTTATCTTACAATTCGATATCTCCGAAAAGATCCGCCATTGAGAATCCAGATTGAGTTTCTGGAAGTTCGTAGTCACGTTTTTCTTGACGTTTTGGACGACGTGGACGTGATTGACGTTTTTCGTTGTTTTCGCCTTCAGCGTTAGCTGGACGTTCTTCAAGAGCTTTGATAGAAAGCGATACACGTTCTGCATCAGCGTTTACTTCAAGAACTTTAACAGTAACGTCTTGACCTACTGAAAGAACATCTTTTGGATTTTCTACACGTTTGTGTGAAATTTGAGAGATGTGAACAAGTCCATCGATACCTGGCAATACTTCAACGAAAGCACCGAAGTCAGTCAAGCGTTTAACTTTACCTTCGATTACATCACCAGCAGCAAGTTTTTGTTCAACGCCATCCCATGGTCCAGGTGTTGTTGCTTTAAGTGAAAGTGATACACGTCCTGCTTCTTCGTCGATAGCAAGAACTTTAACTTCAACTTCATCACCTACAGATACAACTGATTTAGGTGAAACGTTACGTTCGTGAGACAATTCAGTCACGTGAACAAGTCCGTCAACACCACCAAGGTCGATGAAAGCACCGAAGCTTGTCAAACGAGCAACTTTACCAGTTACGATTGAACCAACTTCAAGTTTAGAGAAGACTTCTTTACGAGCTTCTGCAGCTTCTGCTTCAACAACTTCACGACGTGAAAGGATGAAACGGTTTTCAGCTGGATCAACTTCTTTAATTTTAGCGTCAAATTCTTGACCTACAAATTGTTCAGTGTTACGAACAAAACGAGTATCGATCATTGAAGCTGGAATAAATCCACGAAGACCTTCAAATTCAACTGAAAGTCCGCCTTTAACAGCGCGTGTTCCTTTAACAGTAACAACTTCTTCTTCACGACCAACAAGTTTATCCCAAGCTTTGCGAGCTTCCAAGCGTTTTTTAGATACAAGGTAAGTTACAGTATCAGTATCTTTACCAACAACTTGACGAAGAACAAGCACTTCAAGTGTTTCACCAACTTTAACAAGGTCTGCAACGTTTGCGTCACGGTCGTTTGTCAATTCACGACGTGTCAAAACACCTTCGATACCAGTTCCTTCGATAACAACATTTGCTTGATCATTATCTACTGAGATAACTTCAGCTGTTACAACGTCACCTGTGTTAACTTCGCTAACACTGTTTAGCAATTCTTCAAATTCGTTCATTCTAAAAAGATCCTCCAACAAGAGCCAGCCAATTCTGACCCTTGATAACAATATATTTTTAAAGGTACCCGCAAAGACAATGGTTAACATAGACGGTGCCAATGCACCCGATACCTTTTACTGGGGTAGCTGGATTCGAACCAACGCATGAGGGAGTCAAAGTCCCTTGCCTTACCGCTTGGCTATACCCCAATAGCAAAATGCTATAAAAAAACATCTAAGTACTTGATATCGACTATCCCGATTCAGTTTCTTAGACATGGAGAGAGAGGGATTCGAACCCCCGAACCCGAAGGAGCGGATTTACAGTCCGCCGCGTTTAGCCTCTTCGCTATCTCTCCTTAAGAACAAGAAATAGTATATCACAGTTTCTTGACCAAAGCAAGCCTTTACTTTGGATTTTAATGATTAAGATTGTACGATTCAATAATGGCAGCTACTGCATCATCCATTTTTTTGTGGAAACCTACAACATTTTCCTTGTCAACAACGGCAAACTTACCATCAATTTCTACAATTTGTCCAATCACTTTCTTGCCAACAAGAAGTTCAAAACCTTCGATGGTTGCCTTGTTGACGACTACTTTAGCATCATTAATTTGGATTTCAATTTTTTTATCTTTTTTACTCATAGATTTATACCCGATACTTGGCTCGAGCCATCCTTTCTTAATGTATCTCCTTAATTCTACCGAAAAAGAAAAAAGCTTGCAAGAGCAAGCCTTAAAATAATCATTTATCTATTAAGAATTAGTCAACTTTGACAATCCATCCTTCTGGTGCTTCAACATCACCAAATTGAATACCTGTCAACTCATCATAAAGTTTACGTGTTACAGGACCTACTTCTGTTTCTGAGTAGAAGACATGGAAGTCATCACCATGTTGTACCCCACCAATTGGTGAGATAACGGCAGCTGTACCGCAGGCACCTGCTTCAACAAATTTATCCAATTCAGAAATCTTAACATCACCTTGGATAGCTTTCATACCGAAGCGATTTTCAGCCAAGTGAAGCAATGAGAACTTGGTGATAGATGGCAAGATAGATGGGCTGAGTGGTGTAATGAATTCGTTATCAGCTGTGATACCAAAGAAGTTTGCAGAACCCACTTCTTCAATCTTAGTGTGAGTTGCTGGATCAAGGTAGATAACATCAGAGAAGTTACGGTCATGTGCAATCTTACCTGGCAACATACTTGCTGCGTAGTTACCACCAACCTTAGCAGCACCTGTACCATGTGGCGCAGCACGGTCATAATCATCTTGAATAAGGAAGTTTGTTGGAGCCAAACCACCCTTGAAGTAGTTTCCTACTGGCATTGCAAAAATAGTAAAGATATACTCATCTGCTGGATGCACACCAATAATATCACCAACCCCAATCAAAAGTGGACGGAGATAAAGTGTAGCACCTGTACCATATGGTGGAACGTATTCTTCATTGGCACGCACAACTTGTTTACATGCATCTACAAATTTGTCGACAGAAACTTGTGGCATCAAAAGACGATCAGCAGTACGTTGCAAACGTTTGGCATTTTCATCTGGACGGAACAATTGAATAGAGCCATCTTTAGTACGGTAAGCCTTGAGTCCTTCAAAAGCTTCTTGACCATAGTGAAGGGCTGGAGATGCTTCTGAAATATGCAAAGTTGCATCCTCAGTCAATTGCCCCTCGTCCCATTTGCCATCTTTGAAATATGAGATATAACGGAATGGAAGTTTACGGTAATTAAATCCTAGATTTTCCCAGTCTAAATCAACTGTCATGTGTATGTCCTCTTTTCTGTTACTATGTGCTTTCTAGTATAGTCCTTTTCATTGAAAATTTCAAGGTTGTGTTGCAAAATTCTGACAATTCTTTTTAAAATAGTTCTTTAGTCTCTTAAAGAAAAAAACTCTGCTCTCTAGTAAGAGAACAAAGCTTTCTTATCATTATTTTTCAATAATCTTAGCAGAAAAGACTTCTTTGTCTGCTAACCCTTCAATAAAACTTCCATTGCTAGTACGATCTGAAAGATTTAGAAGGGACAAATCAACCTCTGCAGTTTCACCTGTCGTGGCTGTCACAAGCAAGGTCTGAGGAGTCTCCTCTGCTGGTGTTGCTAGAAGATCTATCTCACCACCAGAATTTTCTGTAAAGACTGGACCAGCCGTAAAGACGCGATGTGGTTTCGTCTTAAGCTCACGAAGAACCTGGAGACCTCGACCAGCTCGCTTAGCCTGTGGGATATCAGCTGTAGCCACACGTTTGAGACTGGCTCTTTGTGTTAGAAGGTAGAAACTTTGAGTATTTGCCACAAAAACAGCCTGAACGCTATCATCATCCTTAAGATTGATTGCCTTAACACCTGCTGCCTTGGCCCCAACTACTGGCACTTCGTCCGCGTTAAAGCGAAGGGCATAACCTCTTTGAGTGATAATCATGATATCATCCAATTGAATTGGAGTGACTGTGACAATAAAATCACTATCATCCTTGAGTTTAGCGTATTTAACCGACTTAGACTTGTAGGTACGCCATGGCGTAAATTCCTTGCGTTCGAAACGTTTAATCTGACCCAGCTTGGTAGCTGCTAGGTAAGTACCAACTTCAAAATCATCCAGGATTTCGGCGTAAAGCACTTCTTCATCCTTAGATAAATTAGTGATGGTTTGTGATAAATGCTCTCCCAAATCCTTCCAACGAATATCCGGCAACTCATGAATTGGACGATAAATCACATTGGCCTGATTGGTAAAAATCAAGAGATGTTGTGTCGTCTTAGCCTGCTGAACCAGAATCAAGTCATCATCATCACGTTTTCCGACTTCATCAATCGTTGAAGCATTGAAGGAACGTGGGCTTGTACGTTTGACGTAACCACCGCGAGTGATGCTGACATAGGTTTCTTCTTCAACAATCAAACTTGCGGTATCAATTTCAATGGTCTTAGTTTCCGCTTGTAGCTCTGAACGACGGTCATTACCAAATTTCTTCTTAATGTCACGGAGTTCACGTTTCATGACATTAAACATGGTACGCTCGTCTCCAATGATGGCAGCCAAGGTCGCAATTTGCTCACGTAAATCGGCTTCCTCATTTTGGAGAGTAACGATATCCGTATTGGTCAAACGATAAAGTTGCAAGGTCACGATAGCTTCGGCCTGTTCTTCTGAAAAATCATAGCTGACTTTAAGATTTTCCTTGGCATCTGCCTTATTTTCAGAAGCTCGGATAAGGGCAATAACCTCATCCAAAATAGAGATGACACGGATCAACCCTTCAACAATATGAAGACGTTTTTCAGCTTTTTCCTTGTCAAATTTTGAACGAGCAACAATAATATCACGACGGTGGGCAATATAGCTAGACAAAATCTTTTGCAAGCCCACTTGACGTGGGGTGAAATTATCAATAGCCACCATGTTGAAATTGTAGTTGACTTGAAGATCCGTATATTTCAAAAGATAGTTAAGAATGGTTTGGCTGTCAGCATCCTTCTTAAGTTCGATAGCAATACGCAACCCTGTACGGTCAGACTCGTCACGAACTTCTGCAATGCCAGGAACTTTGTTATTGACACGAACATCATCGATTTTTTTAACAAGAACTGCCTTATTAACATCGTAAGGAATTTCAGTAACAATAATTTGCTCCTTACCACCTTTGAGTTGTTCGATCTCAGTACGTGAACGCACAACGACACGGCCCTTACCGGTTTCGTAGGCCTTGCGAATCTCGTCTTTGCCCTGGATGATAGCCCCTGTTGGAAAATCTGGGCCAGGCAAGAATTCCATCAATTTATCCAGTTTAGCAGATGGGTGATCAATCATGTAGACAACAGCATCAATGACCTCTGCCAGATTATGTGGAGGAATGTCTGTTGCATAACCAGCAGAAATCCCTGTAGCACCATTAACCAAGAGGTTTGGAAAAGCTGCAGGTAAAACGGTCGGTTCCTTCTCTGTATCGTCAAAGTTCCAAGCCCAAGGAACGGTGTTTTTATCGATATCTTGAAGAAGATAGCCAGCAATCTCTGACAAGCGTGCCTCTGTATAACGCATGGCCGCTGGTGGATCACCGTCCATAGAACCATTGTTACCGTGCATCTCAACCAAGATTTCACGATTCTTCCAGTCCTGAGACATACGCACCATGGCATCATAAATGGAACTGTCACCATGGGGGTGGAAATTACCCATGATGTTACCCACCGACTTGGCAGATTTACGATAGCCCTTGTCATGAGTATTGCCATCCTTATTCATCGAATAAAGAATACGACGTTGAACGGGTTTCAAACCGTCACGAATGTCAGGAAGCGCACGCTCCTGAATAATGTATTTTGAGTAGCGCCCAAAACGCTCCCCCATGATGTCCTCAAGGGACATGTTTTGAATATTAGACATAATAATTCTCTTTTTATTGTTTTGTTGCAAAGTAAATCTATATTTTATAAATTTAACTGTTTCTTTGTAGGTAGTGAGAAAAGAAGAGTAATCCTACTAATCCTAGAATGAATAAAAGATTAATTTTAATAACAAATAAGCTAAGTAGGGTATTAATTAGACCGTGAAAAATGGCGCAAAAGAGGACCGAGTTAGTTTTTTTGAAAACAGCAGCTAGGAGAATACTGAGATAAATTGCAAATAGACTGAATAATATAAAAGGCATCCTACTTTGGGAACTTCCAATCACAAACCATAAAGGTACATGCCATACTGCCCAAATACAACCTGTTATCAAACTGGAAATCCAAAAGGAGAATCTAGTTTCCAAAGTTGGTTGCAAGGTGCCTCGCCATCCCAATTCTTCTTCTCCACCATAAACACAGACTGCACTCAAAAAAATAACAAATAAATTTCCTAGTGGAAAAGCTGGATTAATCTCCTTAGACGAGAAAGCAATAACACCCGCCTGCACGAAAATTAGTACAAGAAATAAGAAAATATATTTCTTTGAGTCCCCTAAGATAAAAGAAACTATGCTTTTAATTGATTTTTGAGGCAAACAAGAAATGGCTGCAATGGTGGGACCGAAACCTCCTAGCAGATGGAGAAAGACTCCCAGAGGACTTGTTAGACTTAAGAGGCCCATTTGCGTCAGGAAAACAAGTAATCCCCAACCAAATCCCCAAGAAATGAGAAAACTAATCAGTAAAAATTTTGTTATCTTATTATTTTGTAATGGTTTCATTTGTTTCGAGTCTCTCCTCAGCATACTCAATCATCTTCTCAGCCACTTCTTTATCGTAGTCAAATCCCATTTTTTGAGCAAGAGATTTAGCCTCTTGGTGGAAAAATTGCATCGTAGCAAACAATGACTGAGTAAGTTTTTCTACACTTGAAAAATCAAGCAGATTTGAGAATTTCTTCTCTTTCTCTGTAGGTAAATACTGGAAAAGATACTTGTAGTTCTTGCCGATACCGACTATTCCCCTATCACTTGCGACCTGCCAAGCCAAGACCTTCAAGACTTCTTGCTGGCAAATGCCATAGAGGTGATCAGTCGCATAGATAAGCTGATTTCTTCGTATCCCTTTGACGACATAAGTCGATACCCACCAAAATTCATTGCAGGATGTAGCAAATTCCTCTTCGGTAGGTGGACAAATCCAATAGCGCTTGTAATTAGGCTGATAGGCTTTAAACAAACCTTTATCGTCTTTTAGCACTCTGAAACCTGCCTCGCTGTCCACCCACTCTTGGATATGTTCTTTAGGACAGAGTGTCAAATCGATGCGATTGCCATCTTCAAAGAGCATCAGATAAAGTCGACGGTTGCCTAGGACATTATGTTGCTCAATGATACGTTTGCCAAAGGAGTCCAGCCAAGAAAGGTCACTCGTCAGATTATCTAAGTCGTCCACGACATAAACCACGTCGTAATCTTGAAATTCATCTTTTGGCGCTCTTGTATCCGTTCGTGAACCAGACATAGCGACAGCGTCAACCTGTAGCACTTTTGCGGTTTGCAAAATCACATCAAACATCTCGGTTTCAGTTCTCATGGGAATATCTGCCTTTTTAGTGAAAACTTTTGATTCTGTAGAGGACATGTCTATAAAGGGGACTGCCTGCTGGAACTTTTTCGTTATCAAATTCTTTGACAAATTCCATGCCTAGCTTTTGCATGATTTTTTGCGAAGGGAGATTGAGTAAGGATGTAAAAGAGTAAACTTCTGATAAGCCAGCTTGCTGGAAAGCGAAGTCTAGACAGGCTTGGGCAGCCTCCGTCGCATAACCACGATTCCAAAACTCTTTTCGCAGACGCCAGCCGATTTCTACAACTTCTTTTCCAGCAAAAATCCGTAAATCCGAATGGTGCAGACCTACCAAGCCGACAAACTCCTGACTGTCCTTTTCTTCAACAGCCCAAAGACTGTATCCATAAGCCTTAACTTCATCTTGAATACCCTGATAAAGCCGCAAGGACTCCGCTTGACTATATGGCTTTGGGAAATACTGCATGACCTCCGGATCCTGATTCATAGCGATCAAAGCCGGCAAATCAGATTCCTGCAAGTCCCGTATAATGAGACGGTCTGTTTCAAGAATAGTCATCTAAACACTCCTCTGCAAACTTTCTTACCTCACAACTCCTCAGCATTTGCTCTTGACTTCTGTATTTTCTGCACCTATCTTTAATTAAGTTATTTTTCATAACTATCTAGCTCCTCTTGTTTTTGGATGCCTCGTATTCTTTTCTTCTCAAGTTCGCCTACTATCAATTGGATAGTTGAGCAAATCCATAAAACGATTAAAATAAAATAAAACAATTTAATATCGTTTCTATGGTATATTTTAAAGCTTCTCCATAATACAAAAGTATTTACTAATAAATAGCATTAAATAGGAGTATTATAGCAAACTTACTCTTAAAATACCTATAATGTTTTCCAATCCTATAGAGGGTATATAGTGAGAAAACAATCATCAAAGGGGTGAAAGCAAGTGAATAAAATAAGATAAACCCTATTCCTGAGTATGGTTTACTTTCCATTGGTAGATCTAATAGACAGATACCAATAGTGAGGATATTCAATATAAACAAGGATACTGTGCGAGCACACTCTTTTCTACCTTTATTGATCGTTAAATCATATATAATTCCAAAAATGGCTAGGAGAACAAGGAAAAAAGGCAACATTAATAACGTAATCAATACCGCACCTCCAATAAGTTTTAGCGATTGTTTACATACAAAAGATGATCGTCACCTTTACTTGAACTTCATAACTTCCTTGTCTGGTAAAGACAATATCCTTCAAGTAGTATAAAGCGTCCCCTGAAGAAACAGGCCTGGGTGAGGTTTTCAGTTTGATTATTCAGGAGGAGATACTTGAGTTCTCCAGTCGACACTGCACTACGCTTCATGGCATTCAGGTATTCATCCTTATCAATGGCGTTCCAATCTACCACTTTACCCAGCTTCTGACGAAGCATACAATTTAGCCAAATCCGCATGGCGCGTCCATTCCCCTCACGGAAAGGATGGGCAATATTCATATCCGCATACTTATCAACCACTTGATCAAAATTGTCATGAGGAAGTTTATCAATATACTGTAAGGATTGCTCTAAAAAAATTCAGAACATATCTAAAAATTCGTATTTTACTCCAATAACTCAAAACACATATGTGTGTTTTAAGTTATTCCCCACTAGACAAGATATTCTTCAAGTGAGATTTCTTGTTTTAAAACTGGGAAAGGTGATTATTACTGTGGGATGAAGTCATTTCTATTTTCATTTTTAATAATCAAGCTTATCTTCCAATCCGTCTTGATATAGTTGATACAATTCTATAAAAATATTATCAATTAAAGTTAACAGTCCAAACCA